>Ga0099364_10003876_pt1 | contig 22924 bp, 11 predicted proteins | sample TergutTh196P3_FD_73070 | JGI IMG/M metagenome (GOLD analysis project Ga0099364, IMG submission 73070) | Microcerotermes parvus P3 segment gut microbial communities from Pointe-Noire, Republic of the Congo - Th196 P3 | ecosystem: Host-associated > Arthropoda: Insects > Digestive system > Gut ...
AAATGTGGTGAGCAAAACGTATTCATTTTGCATTTATCTTTGAATTTCAAATATCAAAAATTAGGGGAATAAAGAAAATGAATCAACGAATGAGAGATATCAGTCTCCCGAAAAGATGGCGGACGATTTTACTGTTTTTGGCAATTGCCTTTGCCGTCATAACGCTTAGCAACATAACCTGCGCTCAGACATATACTTGGAGCGGCAATACGCCGCCTGCATTAAGCGGCATAGACTCTGACATCATCATCCTCAGCGGCTCGCCAAACGGTACATTAAATATTCCGGCAAATAAGCAAGTCACCATAGAAGGCACGGTAAGCACATCAACACGGATTGCGCTGAATATGGGTGCGAACTCAGCCGTCACATGGAATGCGGCATATTCAGGCACCGGAACCGCTCTTGTTAATTTATCCGGCAGCGGTGAATTTGAGGTTACGCCAACCGGATCTATACAAAACATAGGAACCGGCGTTGCCGTGCAAATCGCTAGTGCAGATTCTTTGATCACGGTAAGCGGTACTGTTTCAGCGACAAGCGGTCGTGCCATCAGCGTGATGTCATCGGCAACAAATACCACCGTCAAAATCATCGACGGCACCGTTTACAATTCGGCAACCACTCAATTACAGTCTCCGATCTATTCTGACAGCGATGCGGTCGTCATCGTAGATGGCACAAGCAGTGTGCGGGCACAAGGCGGAAGTTATGCGATTTTGACGCACGGTGATGTGATCATAGAAGACGGCGAGGTATTCTCAGAATCGGGGTGGGCGGTTGATGTCATCGGCGCAGACGTCACAGTAAACGGCGGTACAGTTTCCACCGGATCCGGCAACTATTCAATAAATGCCACAAATGTGACGATAAACGGCGGTACTGTTTCAGCGACAAATAACAATGCGACCATCAATGCCAGCACTGTCACAGTGACCGGCGGCAGCGTTTTAGCCACAAACGGAAATGCCATCAATGTTTCAGGAACCGGTTCTGAGGTCACTAAAAGCGGCGGTACGGTTTTTGCGACAACCGGCCATGCGATCAATTCGACTGCCGCAGCTCCTGTTTTGATAAGCGATGGTCTTGTATTTGCCTACGGCACGGCAATTGCGGGAACCGGCAATGTCGTACGTGTCGGAACCAATCTTGCCATCAGCAGTGACGGTGTTGCTGTCTCATGGAATCAAGGGGCAGGCAATACAACATATGTCGAAGGAACAGCAGTTGATCTGGTTTCTACTCCCTCCGGCAGCGCCGTATGGGACAAACAAGGTCCTCAAAGCGGCATATCCTATACAAACGGTGCAAACACCGGCTTTTTCCCGATAGACGGCATAACCGTGAGCATCGACACCATTGATCTCAAATATTATGCCGCACCCTACACACTCGCGGATGCCGAAATTGATATTGCAGCCGCACTTACCGATTTCAGCACAGTCTATGTGATCAATACCGGCGCCGACGCATTTGATGCAGGCGATGATTCACTTAATCTGTTCATCCCTTCCGGAAAAACACTTGAATGGAATGCAAATTATACCGGATCGATAGAGCACAGCGACAGGTTGATCGTTGCCGGAGGCGGCGGCACATTTAAGTTCACAGGCGGCACCCTGGAAAGTACCGGAACCGGCGGGGGCATTTATGCAACCGATTCGGATTTCACGATCATAATCAGCGGCGGCACAATAAGTTGTGCAGACAGCACAGCTGTTGCCACTGCCGGCGCAAACTCAAGCATTGAAGTGACCGGCGGCATCATTTCAACGACCTGGGGGTATGCTGCCCAGACTTTCGATGGCGATATCACCGTAAGCGGCGGTTTTGTGTTTGCTCATGGAACGGCAATTGAAAGTTTCGGCAATGTGATAAATTGCGGCCGCATTTACACACTCAACACCCCCTCCGGAAACGGCGTGGTCGTTGCATGGGATCAGGATGCAGGCAACACAGTGTATATTGAAGGCACGACCACTGATTTGACAATTTCTCCTATCGGAACGGCAACGTGGCATAATGATTCCACACTCGGCGGAGGCATCTCCTACACAAACGGCGCAAACACCGGCTTTTTCCCATTAGGCGTAACGATTCAGCAGCAAAAGGAAATAATAAGCTTTGATATTTTAGACGTGAGCGGCATAATCACAGCAGGTATGCCAAACAATACAATTACCCTGACTCTTCCGTACGGAACGGATGTCACTGCCTTGGCGCCGACAATTGTACATACAGGTGTATCTGTCAGTCCGGCAAGCGGCACGGCGCAGGACTTCTCAAGTCTTGTGACTTATACGGTGACGGCGACTGACGGGTCAACGAAAGATTATGATGTGACAGTGACGATAGCGCCGAATACGGCAAAAGACATCACGGGATTTGAAATTTCAGGCGTGAAAGGTACAATCACTGCCGGTACGCCAAGCACAATCATTTTGACCCTCCCGTATGGCACAGATGTCACTGCCTTGGTGCCGTCAATTACACACACAGGTGCATCTGTCAGTCCGGCAAGCGGTATCGCTCAGGATTTCACAAGTCCTGTGACCTACACCGTAACGGCAGATGACATGACGAATAAGAATTATGTTGTGACAGTTGTGGTGGCGCCGAATACGGCAAAAGAGATCACAAGCTTTGATATTTCAGGCGTTGGCGGAACGATCACAGCCGGCGACCCCAATACAATCATTTTGACTCTCCCATACGGCACGGATGTTGCCTCTCTGATTCCAGCAATTACGCATACAGGCTCATCTGTCAGTCCGGCAAGCGGTCTGATGACAGATTTCACAAATCCTGTGACCTACACCGTAACGGCGGATGACATGACAATGAATAATTATGTTGTGACAGTAACGGTTGCCCCAAGTCCCGCAAAAGATATTACAAGCTTTGAAATTGCAGGTGTTGGCGGCATAATCACTGCCGGTGACCCAAGCACAATCATTTTGACTCTGCCGTTTGGTACAGATGTCACCGCCTTGACGCCGTCAATCACACACACAGGTGTGTCTGTCAGTCCCGCAAACAGCATGGTTCAGGATTTCTCAAGTCCTGTGACCTACACTGTAACGGCAGCTGATTCAACGATAAAGAATTATGTTGTGACAGTAACGATTGCCCCAAGCCCTGCAAAGGATATCACAAGTTTTGAAATTTCGGGAGTGGTCGGTACAATCACTGCCGGTGATCCAAACACAATAATTTTAACCCTTCCGTTTGGAACGGACATCGCCGCCTTGACGCCGTCAATCGTACACACGGGTGTGTCCATCAGCCCTGCAAACGGTATGATTCAGGACTTCTCAAGTCTTGTGACATATACAGTGACAGCGGCTGACGGATCAATGAAAGATTATGATGTAACGGTCATGACGGCACTGAGTCCTGCAAAGGATATCACAAGTTTTGAAATTTCGGGAGTGACCGGTACAATCACCGCCGGTGTGCCAAACACAATCGTTTTAACCCTTCCGTTTGGCACAGATATCGCCGCTTTGACGCCTTCAATCATACATACAGGTGCGTCTATCAGCCCTGCAAACGGCGTGATGCAGGACTTTTCCGGTATTGTGACTTATACGGTGACAGCAGCTGACGGATCAATGAAAAATTATGATGTAACGGTCATGACGGCACTAAACCCTGCAAAGGATATTATCAGTTTTGAAATTTCAGGCGTGAGCGGAACAATCACTGCCGGCGCGCCAAACAACACAATCATGCTGACTCTTCCAAATGGCACGGACATCGCCGCTTTGACGCCGACCATTGTCCACACGGGCGTGTCTATCAGCCCCGCAAACGGCATGATTCAGGACTTCTCCGGTCTTGTGACTTATACGGTGACAGCAGCTGACGGATCAACGAAAGATTATGATGTGGCAGTCATGGAGGCACTGAGTCCTGCAAAGGATATCATAAATTTTGAAATTTCAGGCGTGAGCGGAACAATTACCGCCGGTGAACCAAACAATGTAATCATTTTAACCCTTCCGTATGGCACAGACCTCACTGCCTTGACGCCTTCCATTGTACATACGGGGGTGTCTATCAGTCCTGCAAACGGCATGATTCAGGACTTCTCAAGTCTTGTGACTTATACGGTGACAGCGGATGACGGATCCGCGAAAGATTATGATGTAACAGTCATGGAGGCACTGAGCCCTGCAAAGGAGATAACAAGCTTTGAAATTTCAGGCGTGAGCGGTACAATTACTGCCGGTGAACCAAACAATGTAATCATTCTGACCCTTCCGTTTGACACAGACCTCGCCGCTTTGACGCCGTCAATCGTTCACACAGGTGTGTCCATCAGCCCTGCAAACGGCGTGATGCAAAACTTCGAAAATCCTGTGACTTATACAGTAACAGCGGATGACGGATCAACGAAAAATTATGTTGTGACAGTTGCGGCGGCACCAAATCCTGCCAAAGATATTATAAGCTTTGAGATTGCAGGTGTGAGCGGCGTAATTGCGGCAGGTGTTCCAAATACAATCCTCTTAACCCTTCCGCATGGAACAGACCTCACCGCCCTGACGCCGTCAATCGTTCATACGGGAGCGTCTATCAGCCCTGCAAACGGCATGATTCAGGACTTCTCAAGTCTTGTGACTTATGCGGTGACAGCAGCTGACGGGTCAACGAAAAATTATGATGTGACAGTTGTGGCGGCACCAAACCCTGCAAAAGAAATTATAAGCTTTGAAATTTCAGGTGTAAGCGGAATAATTACAGCCGGCGATCCCGACCAAATCATTTTAACTCTTCCGTTTGGCACAGACCTTGCCGCTTTGACGCCGTCAATCACACACACAGGCGCGTCCATCAGTCCGGCAAACGGTGTGATGCAGGACTTTTCAACTCCTATAATTTATACGGTGACGGCAGCCAACGGGGGAGTTAAAAATTATTTTGTGGCAGTCATGGTGGCGCCAAGTCCTGCAAAGGAGATAACGCGTTTTGAAATTTCAGGCGTCAGCGGAACAATCACAGCCGGTTCGCCAAACACAATCACTTTGACTCTTCCGTTTGGAACGGACGTCACCGCCCTAACGCCGACAATCGGGCACACGGGTGTATTTATCACTCCCGCAGGCGGTTTGATTCAGGATTTCACAAATCCTGTGACTTATACGGTGATGGCGGGCGACACGACGATGCAAAATTATGTTGTGACAGTGACGGTCGCTCCAAGTCCTGCAAAGGAGATCACGCGTTTTGAAATTGCAGGTGTAAGCGGCACAATCACGGAAGGTGCGCCAAATACGATTGATTTGACTCTTCCGTTTGGAACGGATGTGACTCTCTTGATACCGACAATCACACATACGGGGGTGTCTGTCAGTCCGGCAGGCGGTGCGATGCAGGACTTCACAAGCCCTGTGCTCTACAGAGTAACGGCGGCTGACGGAACAGTGAAAAATTATGATGTGACCGTGACGGTGGCTCCAAACACAGCAAAAGAGATCACAAGCTTTGTGATTTCAGGGGTGAGCGGCACAATTACGTCAGGTTCGCCAAACACAATTACTTTGACTCTTCCATATGGTACGGACATTCGTGCTTTGAAGCCGACAATTGTGCACACCGGCATATCCGTCTCTCCCGAAAACGGCAGAGTTTTGGATTTCTCAAGCCCTGTGACTTATACAGTGACAGCGGCTAACACGATGACAGAGGATTATGTTGTAACAGTCAGTGTTGCCGCAGCAAGAGGCGGCGGCGGTTCATCGACAGGGTCTGCCGTTATCGTCGATACCTCCCAAAGAAACGACACATCGCCAAGAAACAACACTTCCGTATCAAGCATTCGACTGGACAGAACCAATGCAACGATGACCGTTGGCGAGATATTGCAGCTGACAGAAACAATTCTTCCCGAAGACGCTGTTGATAAAGGTGTGCAATGGTCAAGCAGCAATCCGTCCGTTGCGGCGGTGGACGAGCATGGCAAAGTAACAGCCCAAAGGGTTGGTACGACCACCATCACGGTGACCACAAACGACGGCAGGCACATTGCAGTATGTGAAGTGTCGGTAACGAGTACAGATACCCCGCAGACCGAACACAGCAGCAGCACAATCCTTTGGCTGATTTTGTTATTGATTTTGTTGATCTCATTCCGCGTTATTGTGTGGTATCGGGAGCGACAGGAAGACGCAAAGTGATAAGAAAGCTGCGATTATGGTATAATGGTATGACCGAAAAAAAATCGGGCATACCTTTTTTTTGTGCTGTCTCCTTCTTTTTTTTGTGATCTTTTAAAATTTTGAATGTTGTCTTTGATAATTGATATTTCTTTTTTGGATATTATTTTGATAATTGATGTTTCTTTTTTCGAATATCATCTTGAAATTGCTATTTCTTTTTCGCCTTCCATCTTTTAATGAATGAGAATTTAGTTATAAGTACAAGAATGAGAATTATATCACTGAAAAAGAAAAGTCCCATCAATCCCCAAAAAATAAAAAGAGCACAACCATGGATTTAGAAGGATATGCCAAAAAACAAATACAATCTAATGAAAATGTTTGGAAGCTGGCTGAAAAAATAAAAGAAATAAAAGAACTCTCCGATGAGGAGGCTTTGTCTTTAGCGAATGCCGTTTTTGAAGAAACGAAATCCGCCCTTTCCGTCAAAGGAGATGTTTTTGCCTACCAAAAAGCCGATGTCGGAATGGGGCAATTCGGCGTCGGTTCCCGCGGCATCGGAGATTTTTATGTCCATCAAAAAATTGGAGAAATCATCGGAAAAACAGACGCTGTTTTGGATTCTTCAAATGCCGATGATTCGGGTGTTGTTTACATCAAAAAAGAGGAAAAAACGAAACACTCTCAGCAATCGCAACAATCATCACAATCTCAACACTCTCCCCAATCCCCAGAATTTTTAGTCTTAACCGTTGATGGCATACATTCTCGCCTCAGCAGTTTTCCGTTCCTTTCCGGCTTTCATGTGGCAAAAGCTGCTCTCCGTGACATTTATGTGATGGGGTCAAAGCCTCTTGCAATGCTTTCTGACATTCATGTTGCCGATGACGGCGATGTTGCCATGATTTTTGACCATCTGGCAGGCATTTCTGCCGTTTCCGAATTAACGGGAATCCCTTTGATTACGGGAAGCACACTTCGAATCGGCGGCGATATGGTAATCGGCGAGCGAATGACGGGATGCGTTGGTGCGGCAGGCGTCGCCGATTGCATAACCGCACGAAACAAAGCCATCCCGGGTGACGTCATATTGATGACACAAGGATCCGGCGGTGGAACAATTACAACAGCTGCGATTTATTCGGGATATGAAAAAGCCAAAGAAGTCGTTGATAAAACGCTGAACGTGGATTTTTTAAAAGCCGTCAAAACCCTGATCGATCAAAATCTTCATCAAAAAATTCATGTGATGACGGATGTAACAAATGGCGGCATCCGCGGAGACGCTCTTGAAATTTCAAAAGAAGCAGATGTCCGCCTCGTCTTTGAAGATACGATTCTTGAAAAATGTATTGAGCCGATGATTTTAGAAATGCTCGATACTTTCAAAATAGATTTCAGAGGCGTTTCAATTGATTCTCTTCTTGTCATTTGCTCACCCGATGACGCAAAAGAAGTGATTCAAGCCGTTTCAAAAATCGGCGTCAAAATATACACCGTGGGGTACGTTGAGAAAAGAGATGCGAAAAAATACAACACCGCCCTCATCCAAGATGGAAAAGAGACGGAATTTACTCCGCTTTTCAGAGAAGCCGCCTATACGCCTTTAAAGAAAGCGATCGGCGAAAAAATACCTCTTGATTTTGATCAAATGAAAACAAAAGTTGACGAGGCTGCGAAAGCTGCGGTTTTAAAGCGAAATAAAATAGTCGCTCAGATTAAAGAAAGAGAAAAAGAAATAGAATGAAAATGAGATGAAAATAAAGAAAAAGAATGTTTTTTATGACTTCTGTCGAAATCATGAAATCATTCGCTTAGGTCTGTTATATTATTTATTATAAAATCAATATCACAAAACAGTATTTTAAATCCCTTTTTATGCAGTCTTAATGCTCTGTTTGCTTTTTTTATTATTTCATTTTCATCCGAAGGTTTGATTGTTACTTCCATTTTTGTATTTTTATCCATATATGTCTCTTGGATGTATTTTTTTGTTATCGGAAACATATTTTGTATCAAAAAAGCTTTCTCATGACCCATTACATTTGAAAAATGAATCCGATCACAAACATTATACCGCATTAAATCATTCGATTCTATTTTTCTGTATTTTTCGATTTGGGATGATATGGGAATGAGCCATAATATATTTTGGCAGTTTTTATCTGTAAATGCAAAAAAGCACGGTCTTTTTTTTGATGTTGTATTTTTCATTAAATAAGGATCAGGAAAATCAACAAAAAATTGATCCGAAATAAAGTAAAAAAAATGACTCATAATCTTCCCCCTAAAAACAAAACGCCGACCATTGTTTAAACTCCGGGTCGGCAACGGAAATATTTGTACCTGATTCTTTATTTAGCCTCCGAACTTCAGTAAACGGAGAAAGATTTGGACCTGATTCTTTATTTAGCCTCTGAACTTCAGTAAACAGAGAAAGGCAATGCAACTTTAATTACACCTTTCAAACGATTGGCATAATTTTTGCAGTTGTACTGCAATGTAATTTATTCCTTTAATCTATAAAATCTTTTACTTTTTTTTAAAAACCAAACATTTAAATACCAAACCAATCCCCCCCGACTAAATCCCAATCTTATCACCAACTTCTCCCTGACAGGAATTATTTTAAAAAATCAAAAAAGCTTATTCCTCCAATATGCGATTCATGATGATATCAACAATTTTGTCATCGGCGCCAAGTGGTTTTTTGTAAACGATTTCCACATCTGCCGGAATGTCAATTTTTTCAAAAGGTGTGTGATGATGATGGTGTCCGTGACCATTGTCATGGGTGTGTTTGCCGGAGGGTTTTATTATTTTGAGAATTTTATCCGAAAAACTTTGATTATGACCGTGATCATGTTGATGATCGTTGTTTTCACAGGTTCCTTCTTCATTCAAAAGACCAAGAATTTGCGGAATATCTCGGTTTGTATGTACTCCGGGCGCCAAGAAAACCGGCACGACAATAATTCTTTTTGAACCGTTATCAATGGCTTTTTGCAGTCCCTGTTGAATTGTCGGCTCATTAAATTCCATCAATCCAATTTCAATGTTTTCAAATTCGTTTCTGACTCTGATTTTGTCGGCAAGATCAACAAGAAGTTCTTTAGAATACGGCAATTTGCTGCCGTGACCAACCAATAATAATGTTTCTTTAACACTCATTTTTTAGCCTCAAAAGGTATACAATTCTTCATTTCCCATTCGGGAAAGGTATAATTATTTCATCATTTGTTTTATCAAATTATAATGTGATTTTCTCTCTAATTTTATGTCCTCTCATATCAAAAAAGAAAAAAATAAATTTCATGACTTCTGTTGAAATCATGAAATTTTGATTGAAGGTTTTTTTAAAGCCCCTTTCTGCGGGATCCGTAGAATACAGCGCCGACGACAAACACGACGATCAAAATCGCGATAATACTCGCCGCCGAAAATGTCGGGTTTGACATAAAGCTTTGAAGTGAAGACGAAAGTCTTGTAGGTATCATTTCATAACCGGTAACCGGTGTTCCCGGCTCGCTTCCATTAAGGCCGTATCCGCCGCCCTGCTCTCCGTCTTCGGAATTTTCACGGCTGTCGTCATTGTTTGAATCGCTTCCGGAGTCATCGCCTCTGTTGTTGCCGCCGATTGCTGCCAGACCAAATCCTCCCGAAGAAGAACCGGTACCGGATGTTATCGTATCCGTCGGCTTTTCACGTTCCGTTGCTTTTTCAACAGCTTCCCAGTACTGTTCTTCCTGTTCAGGCGTCAGTCCGAGAACTGCCATTTGCCCTTGCACAAACCGGTCAAACGCCGGATTTCCGCAAGTGTGGTGACAGCAGGCAACGCCTGATTCAATAACAGATTGAACATATTGCTGCAAAAGCTGTGTTGTCTGTTCGGATGATGCGTCCCAGTAACCGTTGCGAATGGCTTCGATCATTCGAGCGGATGTGGATTGGTACGCATAAGGCGATGTTGCCGACATCCAGTCCATCATATCCGGATCATTAGAAAAGGCTTCAAAGATTCTGTTCCAAGTCGCTTGACCGACCAACTCGCCATTGCTTACAACCGCCCAGCCGTAAAGATTGTCAATATATTCGGACATGAGAGTGGCACCGCTGTATCCGGCTTCTTTTTGGCCTTGAACCCATTCCGGATTCAAAAGCCTTGCTGCCAAATCTTTTTGGATATACTCTTCCGCCGTATACACGACCTTATCCCCATTTCTGTAATTGTGGATATTGCTGGTATCTGCAATGTACGTCTGCGGCATCTTCCATAAACTCTTGTTACTGATGTAGTTTCCATCTTTGTCATGCGTCATTGAAACCATGTTCATGGCACCAAAGTATTGGAAAACGTCATCGTTGTCAAGGGAATCATAAAGATTTCCGGCACTGGCGAAAATGGAAGCATCGGTTCGTCCGAGAAGTGCTTGAAGCATTTTGGTAATTGCTTCGCTGCTTTGGCCCCAATTATCTTCGGTGTAGAGATAACCCATTTTTGACAAATACATATCTGTAATCGCTTTTAGGTCATCTTGATATGTCGGTGATGTTGGATCCAAGTTACCGCTGGCACTGACCAAGTTTCCGGTTCCGATTTCATAGTTGCCCAGCTCTTGTGCAAAAACACGAGCTGTTGCCAACTTTTCGGCTTCGGATTGTGATAGTCCGGCTTTTTTGAGGATTTCAATCATGTCTAAGACGTTTGCTTTGACATTGTTTTTGACGGTTGAGCGGTCAGCGCTGTTATCTAAATTTGCAACCGTTTTGACGGCTCTGTCAATATACCTAAGCATACTGCCATAACCATCGCGCATACCGGCGGAATTGTAAACAACATCTACGCGCGGACGGTCAACGGTAATTGTATTTCCTTTGCTGTCTTTAAATGTCAATTTAAACATCTCGTCATAATTCGAATCGCCTTGAACAACAGGTTTTGCTCCGGTGAAAACGCCTTGTGCGTTCCATGTTGGTTCACATCCGAGCAGATAGAACAAACAGGCTTCAAGCGTTCCTTCATCTTGAATGAAGTCAACGCCAAAACGCATGAACGAAACCGTTGACGGAAACTCGCCATACTTTTGGTAGTAATCAATCAAAAGCTGCTCCCCCATTACTTTTCCAACGCGCCATGCTGCCGGCGTTGAATAGGTAGACGGGTCAATTCCGTAGAAGTTTCTGCCCGTTGGGAGTACATGCGGATTCAAAACGGGGTCATTTCCGGGGGACGGTGAAATGTATCCGGCGGAAAGCGCGTTTTTAAGGGCGTTCATTTCAGAAGGCCCGCTGTCCCGAAGGGCGTTTCCATAATCAATGCGGTTGTTTGCCATCATCATGTAGGTCATCCGATCGTTGTACCATGAGCGGCCGGTGCTGGTGAATCCGACATTACTCGCTAACGCTTTTTCAACGTTTTCGTATGTAATTGAACCGGACGCTCTGACAGCGGTGACAAACTGAACCATGGCTTTTCTCATTTCGATGTCGTTTAGGTAGTCGCCGTTGGCGGCTTGGCGTGTTCCTTGATTTGAATCGGTTGTCGCCAGCGCAGAGGGGACGGAGAAATAGTAATAGAATTCAAAGAGTTCGTCAACCAACAGGTCGTACAAACTTTCGCCGTCAATATAGGTGTTTTCCCAAGCGGAAACAACGTCATCGGAGGTTGCATAACTCGTTGTGTCTGAAATAAATCCGGAGGGACCAAGCAGGAAGTAAATGATTTTATCTTCTTTGACTTGTGTGCTGCCGATTTCTTTTGTAAACACAGATTGCAAATCGATTCGAATGTCATCGGCGGTTGGTGTGACAGTGCCGTAAGACATCATTTTTTCCACAAACAATAAAATATCATCTTCCGTGTATTTGGAATTGATATCGTCGCTTGGGACGGCTGTACCGTTTGGATAGGTTAAGCCTTTGTTTGTTGTCGGGATACCGGCAACGTCATCAAAATAAGTGTCAAGAAGGACGTCGTCAAATCCTTGGCGGCTCCACATATTCCAAACCATCGGTGCAATTTGTTCTTCGTTAAATGTACCGTATGTATGAGTACCGTAAGACAAACTGTTTTCTTTGATGGCTTCTACGAAATTGTGAAGCTGGTTTTCCAAGAAGAGGTCGAATACGCCATTTTTGTTGGACGCCAAGTATTCTACAACATCATTATCTGTCACTTTGTTTATGTCGGCAGTTGTTACTTTGCTGACATCACCGCCGCGATACAGTTCTGCTGCAGTTTCTTTTTTATAGTTTTCAAACTGTGTTGGAAACGCGTCATTCCAGCCGAGTGCATAAACTTCTTCGGTGATGATTTGGCGGTAAGCGGTTAAAATCGCCGCATCGGCTAAGCCGGTTGCGGTTTGTTTTTGATAGCCTCTTATTGCCGTTTCCATATCTATGATGTTGTCATAAAGGCGGGTTTTAATCATCGGGGGCGTCAAGTGAGAAAGAATAACGGCGTTTCCGCGATATTCGGCTGTCAAACCTTCGCCGACGTTTGCAACGATGTAGGGATAGATGTTTGGAATGTCGGGAAGCAAAACGGGTCCCCAGTCATGTGTTCGATAAAGGCCGACGGAAGTTCCGGGCAGCCATTCTTGAGTTCCGTGTGTTCCGAAGTGAACAACAGCATCTGCTTTCCAGTTTTCATCATTGTAAAATCCGGTAGAGATTCCCGTTCCGGTGCTGTCGCCGGTTCCTCTGTTGAGCCAGAAGTAAACGGCAACATATTGGTGTGTCGGCGGCAAGTCGCCGCTGTGATATGTTGCGGAATCAAGGGCTTTGTTGCTTGCAAGTGCACGATTTGGCTCAGGCATCAGACGAACGCCGCCAAGTTTGATCATCGGGACAACAATATAATTTCGGTCAGCACCGCCGCCGATTTGGTTATCTTTGTCGTTCCAGATCATTCCGCCCCAAGCAGCGTCCGGTGAGTCGTCTGCAGGAATGGGCCCAAATGATGAAGGTTCTCCCCATGTTTGAATGAGAGACAGAAGCAGTGCCGTATCCATTGTGCCATTTCCGCCCAGTTCTTTTGGCGTAGTTTCATGTTCCAGCCATTTCAGATAATCGCTGACGGAAATCAATTCGCAGCCCCACCACGTATCAGCAGTATGCGACATATTGTCATCGTTGATATAGTCGATTCGTTCTTGAACCATCGTATTCAAGACACCGGGCGCGTAGCCGCCGACATTAATGCCTTGGGCATAAATCAGGCTGATTAGATTTTCTTCGTTTAAAATCAATTTTTCATCGGTGACAGAATAGTCAAACGAATAAACACCGCCTTGTTCAATCGTTACAAGCGGCAGTTTATCGGTTCTGACAGTGTATCCGTCCGCTCGAAGTTCTCGAAGAACGCCTTGGTATACCGGATCGGAAATCGGTACATTGGAATCGCCTGCTGTGACGCGTGCTTTTGCCCCATCGCCTGCCAAACTCCTCATGACGTTTAAGTAGTTGGCGCCGATGTCTTCTTTTCCGGGCGGGTAGTTGTAGTACATGATGGCGATTTCTTTGTTGGCGTTAGATGTTTGGTTTAAATTCGCCCAAGCAATCGCACGATCAGCAATCCATTCTTTATTTTCAGCATTGTAACCGATGAAATCAATCATGCCGTCAACATTTGAAGCGGAAGCCATCCATGTAAAAGTACTTGCAGGGATTCCGGAATTGGCGTCATATCCGGTTGTTTCGCCCCATCCGCCGCTACCGACGGCTTTAATGACGGGAACGTCGAGTATTTCCAATGAATCAACGCCGGTTGGTTGGTGCGCATAATTCAATGCCCAATTTTTCATAGAAATGAAACAAGCAACATGGCTGGTACCATTCACTGTGTCGTAAAAATAGCCATCTAGATTGTTGTAAGGTGCAACGCCTATCCCATCCGTTCCAACAACAACATTATAGCCTTTTTTTTCAATTTCTGAGGCAAGTTCCGCCATTTGCTTATTGTAAACATTAAAACCGAAAATTCCGATATATGGTTTATTAGGTTGATACCGTCCGCTTTCAGTTTCATACCATGCTTTATAGTCTTCGACAGTTGCAAAATATTTATTTGTAAGAGGATCCCAAATAGAACCAGATTCACGCGGAACAGCGGCTGATGTCGGAGGAGACAATCTCATAGGAACGTCAATGATTCTCATTGTCAAATTTAGAAAACCATTTACAAGTGGCGTTACAACATCTGAATCAAGTGTATTATCAAAGTTTAATTGTGTGTTACTGGATGTTCCGACACCAATTCGAATATTACTTCCTGACGGATAATTCTCCAAAGCCCGAGAAGGAACACCGGAAGGGGCTGTTGTTCCCATTCTATAAACAAAATATGTAGTAGAGCTTCCGGGTGTATATTGGAATCTTTCATTAAAAATGACATTTGTATCGCTATTAATTTCACCAAAGACATCCTCAAAATCTTTCAAAATTTCATCATTAAAAAATCCGTCAAAAAAGATGAGATCATAATCTTCTAATTTATTACTGCCCATATTTTTTTCAAAAGTGTCAACAGACCACCACTTTCCTGTAGTAACTCCGGTATTGTTATATACATCAATGTCCGGCGCTGTACCGTAAGAAACAACTGTTATTTTATCAAAATAGTCGCGATAAAGCATTCTATCAAGCAACTCAACGACACGATTGAACATGAAAACGCCGGAATATCGCTCAGGTCGACCTAATCCTTCAGCTTCCGGCAAGTCGTATCCAACATATAGTACATTTATTTTTTTAAAATTCATACCTTTATCTGTAAAAAATTTGAGAGTGTCTTGTGAAGCATAATTTTCAATTAAATGATAAACCATAAGCTGAGTCAAAGATCTAAATTCACCGGCATTATCAGCTGATATATTCGACACATTGACTGTACTATTTCCTTTCATGTAGAAATCTCTTGTAACAATCAACTCCAAATAGTCATCTTGAATGACATCGAAAACATCAGAACCCATTCCTTGTATTTCAATAAATACTAAATCTCTGTTTTGAGCGGTTGCTGCCGTTTTGGCTGTATTTAAGTCATCATATAAATCATCGTATGCACTGCCGTCAATTTTTTGAATGTATCCTGGATAGAGCATATGAAAAATAACAATATTTTGATTTTTAACAGAAACGGAAACCTTTCCGCTATCTCCGACACTTGTATTATTGTAAGTAATTGTATATCCATCATCAGAGAGGAACTTTTCTATCGCGCCTTGTTCATAGCCGTTAATGTAATGATAATTAATATTTGCCCTGTAATCAGAAGGAAGCGACAATTTATTGCGTTCATTGTAATAATAAGCGGACAAAACTTCAAAACTGGAACTTCCGCCGTACGTTGTGTCAGAAGGGTCAGAAAAACCAATATAAGTAATATTCATGTCTTCGGCTGCTGCAATTGATGTGGCAAAGAAAAGCAAAATGATGGCTGTAAATATCAATGTTTTAAAATTAATCATACGAATAACTGGTCCTATATTTTGATAATAAAATAAAAATGGATTGTAAAAGGGTTTTTTTTAATGTCATATTAGTCTCTTTTTTAATTTATGGGTGATTATATATTTTTTAAAAACTTTGAAAAAATGAGAAGTGAATAAAAAAAGGATAACGACAAGAAATTCAATCATGGTGTTAACATGATCAGTTTTTCTTTTTTATCACCGGATTCTCTTACGAATGTTGTGCCGAACTTTTTTAAAAAAACACCACCTTTTTAGAAAAATGGCACACAAATACTTAATTTAATGAAAAATTGCACACCGTGCAACTTTCCACCAGATCCCACGAAGGATCAAAACTTCTGTTTCAAAAGTTAAGACGCCATTCTGTAATTTTTTTAAACAAACGAAGGCTGTACTTTCGCACAGCCGTTCATTTTTTATTTATGGAGATCTGATTTCGTTTCAACGATTTGCCGCCTGATCCTTTTAATAACCACACATTCTGTTTCAGAAAGTTAAGGCGACAGACGATGCTTTATTTAATGAAGGGAGGCTGCACTGGTGCACAGCCTTTCATTTTTTTTGGTTGAATTAAAGTTATGAAAACTTTTCATTTTTTGCCGCCCGATTCAGCGAAGAATCAAACTTTTCGGGAAGGGCCCCAAAAAATTAAGGCGACACGATGGTGTTTTATTTGATAAATGAAGGCTGTGATGCCACACACATCCTTCATTTTTTTGTGACATGATGATTGGTCGCCCGATTCATTGAAGAATCCAACTTTTTTTTGAAAGTTAAGACGACACGATGGTGCTTTATTGAAGAAACAAAGGCTGTGATGTAGGGCAGCCTTCATTTTTTCCAATGGAGACTCAATTGATTTGTTCGCCGCCGAACGGAATTTAACCGGTTCTTATATTTTTTGCAGATATGTGGCGGCTCTGTGAATTCCAAAGACGTAACGGAATAAATGCATTTCAAATGCTTGAGAAAAGAAAAAAGCAAAATCGACAGAAACAAATTAATATCGTAACTGTCTTTTTATTTTGCCTTATGACGCTTCTGAGTGCTTCAATTCTCAAGCGTTTTGGGGCATGGTCTCAGTCGCGTTGGCGCGCGACCGAGACTTCTGCAACTTTGAAATGACTATTCTTTAATTTCGTTAGAAATTAATTGACTTCAATTTTTTTAGAGTTTTCGCAATGAATGTCTTGTTTTGGGTTTTATAGAGAGTCGATGTTATGCCTAAGGTGGCTTTTTGTATGGAAAGTAAACACACTTCTTCTAAAAATCGAAGATATCGAAATTTTGTTAAGAAGTAAATATTAATTGTCATTCATGTTTAAAAAGCCATTTATTTGGAGAACATTTGTTATCAAAATAGATAACATAAAGTAGGATCAATACGATTTTTTTTCAAAAAATAGATAAAAAAATTCTGTCAGAAATGAGAGAATAAATTGTTCTTGGCAAATTTACTTGAAGATGGAAATCATATCGTCGCTTCGCCCTGATTTTGAGATATTGCCATCACTTTTTTCAGATCGTCCAAATTGTCAACGAATGCTTTCAGCGTTTCTTGAATCATTAAATTGACTTTTTCATTCGGCATATGAATTCTAAAATCGGTTCGAATCCCGATGATCGGCTTATTTTCAGCATATGCGTAACCAAGTTCCCAAGCGGTTCCCGAATCTACATCTGTTCCGTCTAAGAAACAGAAGGAGATGAAAATAGAAACAAAAACATTGAATCTCATGACTTCGCTGAAATCATGGCAATTCATGTCAAAAAAAAGAGTAATATCTTTATATAAAAAAATCTTTGATTTTTAATAAAAACACATCTTGATCCGAAATCACGAGGATAAAATAGTTCATTAAATTTCATCGGCAATCCAACCATGTTCCTCCTCAAATTCTTCAATCCACTCAGCTAATTTTTGTTGCAGCAATACCTTATCCGGCAAATATAAACTGTATTCAGAAGCATAGATATTCGAATCTTCCGGCAAGGTTAGTTCTACGATGCTATCGTTTTTTTCTTTGCAGAGCAGTATGCCGACCGTTGGCTTTTCCTTACCGGTTTTGATAAATCGGTCAAAATAATTGACATACATCTGCATTTGTCCTAAATCTTGGTGTTTTAATTCTGTTGTTTTGAGATCTATTAGTACATAACACTGAAGCAGTCTGTTATAAAAAACGAGGTCGATGAAAAAATGTTGCTCACCAAAAGAAAAACGTTTTTGACGTGCTTCAAATAGGAAGCCTTTCCCAAATTCTAATAAAAAATGTGATAATTTGCTGATAATCGCTGTCTCTAAGTCTGTTTCAGAATATTCTGATTTTTCGTCCACTCCCAAAAATTCAAGCACCAGCGGATTTTTCATTATATCACGAGGTTTTTCAATCTTTTGCCCTTCTATTGCCAACCGCATAACTTCATCCTTGTTTCTCGATAGTGCCAATCTCTCATAAAGGCTGCTGTGATATTGCCGTTTAAGGAAAACAACGGACCACTGCTGTTTGGCGGCTTCCAGCTCATAAAAACGGCGTTCATCTTCGTTTTTTATCCGCATCAAAACTTGGTAATGAGACCAACTCAAAATAAAAGGGTTGAATTCGCTAGACATTGTCTGGCGAATTGAGGTAAAATTATCCTCGTCAAAAGCGCTCATCAATCGATGTTTTTGGTTATTTTCATTTGAGAATTTTTTCGGCAATGTTTGTTGTACAAAATCAGAGTAAACGCGATAAAATTGTCTGGCGTTTTTAAGGTTTCCTACGGAAAAACCTTTTTTGAAGCGGCCGTTTAAAAACTTAGACAATTCTAAAAGCATCTCGCTCCCATATTCAGCCCGTATCTTGCCGCCTTGTTCTTCCTCTACGATCATGCGTCCAACCTCAAAATAAGTAACACACAAGGTCAAGTCAGCAGTGCGTCCTACAAAACGGCGTGCTTGCTCGATAATTTGTGCAACACTTTCAAAAAAATCATTTGTAGTATTGTTGATTATTTTTTTCATCGTCTGCCCCCTCACAATATTAGATATCCCATCATCACTTTTTTCAAATCGTCCAAATTGTCAACGAATGCTTTCAGCGTTTCTTGAATCATTAAATTGACTTTTTCATTCGGCGTATGAATTCTAAAATCGGTTCGAATCCCGATGATCGGTTTATTTTCAGCATATGCGTAACCAAGTTCCCAAGCGGTTCCCGAATCTACATCTGTTCCGTCTAAGACAGCCACAACGATGTCACTCTTTTTCAAACCGTGCAGACAGCTCTGAAAAATGGCGGACTGGTGTTGGTCATGACGTTTTGTTTCATTGTCATTTGCATCTTCTTGGGGGAAAAAGACTTGAAATCCCATATTAAGAAGCATTTGCTGAATCGTTTTGTTATAATCCAATTCGGCTTTTGAAAAAAGAGGGCCGGCTAAATAAACTGTCACCATGATGAAAACTCCATTATGAATATTAGATAAGAATGAGCCATCTTCATTAACTTATCTCTTTTTAAATTTTGGTTATCACTTGAAAATGACAGAACTTTTTCAAAGGGATAAATTGATCATTTCGTCTCATATCAAAAACGTATTTGGAGAAGGCGAGTTTGATAAAAATTCAACTGTTGCAATTTTTGCAACAGTTCAAATGGACGATTTATCATGCTGGTGCATCGCTTAAAGATGTTTCAGATAAATGATACTATTCAAAAGCAACGAAAGATGATGAAATGATTTTGGTCTTTACGAATACAGGTTATTCACAGCCCGTATCTGTTCTTCTGTAAAATACGTTTTCTTGTCACAATTAAAGAGCTTATTATTTTTAATATCATCAATAACGGAATCGGAGACGCTTTCTCCGCCATACCATATTAAATGATCAATGTCATCAAAATGCTCTATCGTATAATGGCAATTCAATTTCGCAAAGCATGGGCAATCAAAAGGATGCTGCGGTTTAATCGGAACCAAAGCGGCTTCAGATCGCTTAAAAAACGTCTGTCTGAGATTTTCATGCAGCGGCGGAATTTCTTTTTTCTTGGACGTTACATTAACCAACTATATTTCTTTCGATAAATCCGGATTTGTTTTCTTATGAATCACAATCATCTGTCTTTTTTTAAGATTTGAGAGACTGTGATCGCAATATTCAGGCGGCATATAGCGAAGAACTTGTTTTATTCTAACCAATTTTTAATACCCCAATTCTTCGCGGTTTTCATGAGCATAAAGAAGGTTTCTCATCATGTTTAATTCTGCATCCAGCTCTTCTTTGGATATAATTTGTTTTTCTCTGTCATATCCAACGAACTTCCCGTTCTCATAAATCATCGATTCGTTGTAATATTTCTCCCATGCCGGTGACTGATGACTTAAGTCAATAAGCTCTAAAGCATCAGCATCTCCAAATATTTCATACGTTAAGTTGAGGGTATCTAACTCCTCCGCTGTGTATTTCGGAAGAGATTGAGCCAAAAGATTTTCATATTCAATAGGCTGCATATAAAGGATGTCCCACACCACAGGCCCGTACTCAAAAGCACAAAAATCGTCTTCAAAAAGCGAAGATTTGTGATTGACAAAATGGATGAGCCAAGAAAAAAACAGCAGCTTTTGGAGTTTGGCTTGGTCTGACCACGCCTGTGATAATGTAAAACACCGGACGAACCAGTGTGCAAAGTCTAATGCTTTTCTTCCCATTGAAAACACCCGAAAAACACCACAAATTGAATCAATTTATCCATTCATTTATAGGAACCGATAGAAAAATGACCCGTTCAATTAAGAATTGTTTTCCAATTTGTTGAAAAGCAGGCATTCTTGTTAAATAAATCTTTGGGTCATGATTTTGAACAAAAACTCACACAGATGCACGAAAAATGGGAAATTGTTTTTCCTCATCGGACGGCACAACTACATTTGTCTTCAAAGAACTGTATGTTTTTGCCGTCTGTAAATCAATCCTACGGCAAGATAACTATGCTGTTACATTACATGAATCTGCCGAAATTTTTAAAAACGAAACATTTAAAAAGCCTCATTGTTCTCTTTGCTTTTCGTTGCTTTATTTGTAAGCAACTTATGCTCCATTTCCTGTTTGGAAATCATAATTTGTTTTATTCATGCAAATGATTATGATGCAAATCCGGCGTATGAATATGTTCATGTGACATTTCTTCATGTGTATGCGCGTGGCTGTGCTCTCCCAAAACCGGCTCAGGATGTTCATGGTTATGATGTTCATCGTTATGGCTGTGGCGATGCTCATGCTCTGTTTTTTGATGAGCATGCAAATGAATATGCTTTTCGCTCACCGCAAAATAAGCGCCAAAAACCATTATGACAAAAGCAGCGATAAAGACCAAAGCCGTTTCCTGACCAAACAGCAATATGGAAAAACCAACGCCGATGAACGGTGCAACCGCATAATAAGCACTTGTCCGAGCCGCTCCAAGAACCCGCTGTGCGCGAATGTAAAAATAAATGCTCAAACCGTAAGCAAAAAAACCAAGCAGCAGCGCCGCAGAAATATAAAGCGGATTGAAAACAACTTCACGAAGCATATAAGAAATCAAAAGAGCCCCTAAACCGGAACCAAGACCTTTTAAAATCACAATTTGAAACGGATTTTTTAAAGAAAGCATGCGCGTACAATTGTTTTCAAGACCCCAGCAAAGACAGCCGCCTAAAACAAATAAAGATCCGATTGAAAGCGACAAATTGCTGAAATCATCCACAGACAATAAAATTCCTGAAAACGTAATCAGGCAGATTGCTATCCACATACGTTTTCCGACAGCTTCTCTGAAAAAAATCAAAGCAATTAATGCTGTGGCAACAATTTCAAAATTACTCAATAAAGAAACCGTGGCAGCTGTTGTCATTGTTAATCCGACCATCAACAAAATCGGCGCAGCAATGTCAAGCAAAATCATTCCGATAACATACGGAATTTCTCTTTTTGTAATCTTGGCCTCTTTAGATGATTTTGTTTGCCGGGATGTAAAAAAATTGACAAAAATCATACCAATGCCGGCACCCAAATAAACTAAAGCAGCCATCATTGTCGGCGAAATTTCTGCCAGCAAAAATTTTGAAAAAGGAACACTCACACCATAACAAACCGCTGCCAAAATTGCTAAAAAAACAGCTTTCTTCTGAATGTCCATCGTATCCCCCAAATTCTATTTTTTAAAATTTAAAACCAATTGCCGGATTATTCCTGAAATTTAAAATCAACTAAATCAGATTATTCTTGAAAATATAATAAGGTTGTGAAAGGCAAGTAATACGGTTTTTTTGATTTGTATGATTTTTTATAAAGAAAAGAAACAGACATATGAAAAAAAGAGCGGGAAATGAAACAATTTATATACTCAAATTATATACTCCCTTTAAAAAAGTAAGAACGGGACAAGGAAAAGAGTCGTTTCTGAAAAAATAAATCTGAAAAAAAAGAAAAAACAAAGATGAAGGTGAATTATAATAGTTGTCAATCACCAATTATCAATCAAAATTATCAATCAAAATTATCAATCAAACGAGAAAAAAATATGATTAAAGTAGGAATTATCGGGGCTTCCGGCTATACGGGAGAAGAATTGCTGCGGCTGCTTGCAGGTCATTCGTCTGTTGAAGTCGTATTGGCAACATCGCGCGCATCCGCCGGAAAAAAAGTTTCGTCGGTTCATGAAAATTTAAAAGGATTTTATGATTTGGCATTTGAAAATCCAAGCAGCGATGAAATCAAAAAGAGATGCGATATCGTCTTTTTAGCCGTCCCGCACGGAGCGGCAATGGATGTTGTTCCTGATTTATTAAAGGACAGCAAATGCCGAATCATCGACTTGAGTGCCGACTATCGGCTCAAAACCCCTGTCTTTGAAAAAGTTTATGGGATGAAACACAAAGCACCGATGGATGCCGTTTATGCCATTCCCGAAGTCCATCCCGAAATTTCAAAAGATTTCAAAGACCGGCTCATTTCCAACCCCGGCTGCTTTCCGACAGGCGCCACGCTTTCTGCAGCGCCCCTTGCCGCTGCCGGTCTCTTAAAATCCGTTATATTTGATTCCAAAACGGGAGTTACCGGTGCCGGAAATACGCCAAGTGCCATCTCTCACTATCCGAACTTGGCAGAAAATATAATTCCTTACAAATTAACAGCCCATCGGCACCTTTCTGAAATGATTCAAGAAATTTCCCGCCTCCAGCCGGGATTTGAAAATGTGTCATTCACGCCGCACGTCATTCCAACGTCGCGCGGCATTATGACAACCGCACACATCG
>Ga0099364_10003877_pt1 | contig 22918 bp, 17 predicted proteins | sample TergutTh196P3_FD_73070 | JGI IMG/M metagenome (GOLD analysis project Ga0099364, IMG submission 73070) | Microcerotermes parvus P3 segment gut microbial communities from Pointe-Noire, Republic of the Congo - Th196 P3 | ecosystem: Host-associated > Arthropoda: Insects > Digestive system > Gut ...
TAACAATAACAAAAAGTATTTAATCAATTAATAAATAAGTATTATGAACAGATTAGTAAATATAAAATCAGCCTTCCAAGAGGCAAGGCTAAGATACACGGCTATAGCGCTGTGTATAGTAACTGTGATGGTTTTCGCGGCGGCGGGCTGTGGAAGACAGGAAGGGGAAGAGGAAATAAAAAATGTAGATGATGTGGAGTTTTGTTTGAATGTTAGTATCGAAAATATTGACAATACAATATTTCGCATCAATGATTTTTTGGGCGGACTGTCTAATAACTTAGATGATGACAAAAAAAATCAAGAGTTGACAAATTGGTTAAAATCATATTCTTGTATCATTGATGCAACTGTTTTTCGGACTGTTTGGAGTAGTTTTATGCAAAGGTCAATAACCGAAATCCTTATTTCATTCAATGAAAACGGAACATCGAAAGAGTTAATTCTTGATGTTTTGAGGGAAAATCCATTGAGGGCAGTAGGGTATCATCCTCATTTTTATCCCAATCAAGTTATGGTGATAACTAAACCAGGTTTTACAATCGACAAAGTGTTTCATTTTATTAATTCGTTTGAACATGATGTAATGTACATTGCAAATGTAGCATATAATTCAACAATGTCTGCGGATAATCTAATTCCTATTAGAGATGCATTAATAGCCAAACCATATATCGTAGGTCCGGTTGGCGCTTTGCACTTTTTAACAGGAAAAATAACTCTCAACTTCTGGCTTCGTGATATAAAAAACAAGGAAATACAAGTCGATTGGTTTAAGACTATTGATGATTACCAACTTGTTGAAATAACTGAAGGACGTTTCGATGGTAACCATATATATTTTATTGTTCCAGAAGGAACGGAAAAAGAATGGAAAGAAAAATTTGAAAAATATGATTTTGTAGAATCGGTAGATTTTTTTTATTGGGTACACAATTGATTTTACTATGAAAGGCTGTAGTTTATCAATGCGTTGCAAACTATTACATACATAGTTGTACGAGATTTATCGGAAATGTCTGTTTTCTGTTGGTATTTTCTCATTCCGAAGGGGATTACAACGCAATGATAAACTACAGCCAAAGATACTTTTATCGAATTGACAAATATTATGCGGAACGACATTAGCAATTTACAAGAAACATGTTTATCTTTGCAGTGTTTTTTAAAAACAGTACCAATATGGAAAAAATAATTTATGGAATACAGCAAATCGGCGTTGGAGTTAGCGACGCCGTAAATGGATTTTACTGGTACGCCTATATGCTTGGCGCAGACGTTAAGGTTTTTGACGACAGTAACACTGCCACGTATATGGCGAAATACATGGGTGGCAGTCCGCACAAAAAACGTGCAATTCTGGCGGCTAACCTGCAAGGCGGCAGTTGCTACGAAATATGGCAATTTGCCGACCGAACGCCGCAAGCCGCAAAAGAAGAAATCGCAGTGGGCGATTTGGGTATCTTTGCCGCAAAAATAAAGGCTAAAGACATTCACAAGGCGCACAATAGCGTCAAAAGCAAAGGCGGCGTAACAAGCGACATCCTGCAAGCGCCCGATGGAAAACAATTCTTCTACATGGACGACCTGTTCGGCAACAAATTGCAGGTTATTGAAGCGTCCGACTGGTTCAAAAAGAACAAATGTTACGCCACAGGCAGTGTTTACGGATGTATCATCGGTGTGAGCGATATCGAACGATCGCGCAAACTGTACAGCGATGTGTTGGGCTACGACAATGTATTGTACGATGAAACAGGTGTATTTGCCGATTTAGCATCGTTGAAGGGCGGCGAGGGAAAATTCAGGCGCGTATTGCTTACCCACTCGAAAGAACGGAAAGGACGCATGGCGGCATTGCTTGGACGTAGCCAGATAGAGTTGATACAGGCGCTTTCCGAGACGCCGCGTAAAATATTTGAAGGACGTTACTGGGGCGACATAGGATTTATACATCTTTGTTTCGACATACACGGTATGGCGGCGCTGAAAGCGGATTGTGCGGCAGCAGGATTTCCGTTTACAGTCGAAAGCGACGCCTCCTTCAAAATGGGGGAAGCGGCTGGACACTGGGCATATCTTGAAGATCCGGACGGTACGCTTATAGAGTTTGTAGAAACCAAAAAAATACCTCTGATGAAAAAATGGGGCTGGTATCTCAACCTCGAAAACCGCGACCCACATAAGCCGCTACCAAGATGGTTGATCAGCGCAATGGCGATGAACAGGGTAAAAGTGTGATTTTAAAAACGATGATTTGACGCGGCTTACGTCAAGGATCTAACGTCCATTGCAGTTCTATTGTTACGTTAGAGATTGTTGTAATTTCCGGTTCGTGAAAATATTCCACCCTTTCGGGTTGTATTTTTTTCAAATAATCGCCCGTATCCCATTTTCCGTTACCGTTGCGGTCGTATATTATTTTTATTTTGTAAGTGTCGGGTCTCAGATAATCAATAACCGCTACGTTTCCTTCAGTTATCGTTGTTTGCTTTACTATATCTTCCCTGTCGCCTCTAAGCAACTGTATAATTAACGGACATGGAATACTGTCGAAAGTAATTTCGATGGTACTGTAATAATCTATATTGCGCGATGTGAAACTAATTCCTGTTGAATCGTTGAACACGCCATAGATACTGCTGAATGCCATGCTGTCAATAGTCAGAAAGTATCTGTTATCTTCACTGATATTCCAATCGAGGTATGCTCTGCGTACATTTACTGAATCTCTTGTAAAACTGAAAGTTACAGGTCTTCTAATTGTATCAACCTGCTCTTGAAGAATGATTTTTGTGGGGTCTATACTTTCAATAGGCTGCGACGACGTCAATATCATTCGGTCGGTTAATTCCATTGTTGCGTTGTTTCTTATATTTGTTGTTATTGTAATCATTTCTATTGGAGTGCGTTGTGGCGGTTCTTCTTCTTCATTTCCGCGGTCGCGGCGAAGCCTTGAAGTTGCCGCTTGAGCCTGCTGTCTCGGCGGGTCGTAGTTCAACCTTAATGTATCATTCGTATATATGAGATTATTAAGCGAATCGGTACTTGGCGAGTTCAAATGTACCATAAGCGTTCTTTGATTCACTAAGGCTGTGTCAATAAGCCAATAATCAAGCGTATCCCTGTTAGACGACATTTCCAATTCGTACCATTTTGCCGTTGGCTCATAGTCTAATACTTCAAAACCGATGGAATCAACAGGCATAGAGTAAACAAAACGTAACATATTCGATTCGTTGCGTTCGTACGCTCTGCGATATTGTCTTGTTTGCGCTTCTTCAAACTGGTAGAGCATAATATCTACGTGAAGCAATTCAGGAGTTTTTTCCTTTATTGAATCGGGTGTATTTAGAGAAGTAATGGGCATTTCAAAATCGCCGTAATAATAACGCTGGTCCATGAATATTAATGTGTCCGAGAATGCAATACGTTCGTTGGGCAAATCGAAAATAAGATTTCCGCCCATATCCCGCAAGGCAAAAATCAGGTAAGTATTCGGGCGGATATGCGAAAAAGTAAAGAAACCCAGATGGTCGGTTTTTGCAATATAAGTAGGCGGGTTTTTGTACACTACCGAATCGCTCAAATCATCATCGTACAGCATGACCCACGTTGGCGTTCTGTCATCTCTGCCGTTGGGTCTTAAATTGTAGGCGTCCAACACGCGACCTGTGAACGTTAGTGAATCAATATGATCGCCTGTTGAAAACACATATAAGAATCCTGTCGTTACATTGCCTTCGTTGAGATCGGTAATAGAAGTTCCGAAGTCGAAAATGTATGTCATATCGGGCGTTAAGTCTTCTTTAAGATCTATCCTTATTCTTTTGCCATACAGACGTATTTCGGGGTTTTTAGTAATGGGCGGCGAAGAGTAGAATTGATTGTTTACGTCCCTTAGCTGCAAAAATTCATCAAAAGTTATATTTATTCTTTTTGCATTGAAATTTGTTGAATGGTTTGGCGGAACGCTACGCAAAAACACGGGAGGCGTTTCATCTTGGGGTCCTCCCGAAATGCTTCCCGGTATTCTGGCACAATGCTCAAAAAGCATAAAAAATACTGCCAAAACAAACAAATTTACCAACGACTTTTTCAAAATAGCCAAATTTGGCGCAAAATTAAGAAAATTATTTAACGAAACGATAAAAAAACAGGTAAAGATATTCACAAACGTCCGATTTATCAATTCCTTATTTTTCCAAAATGTATACGAATAATTTATAATTAAGCAGTTGCAACAACATTGAAAATAACAGCCGTTATTTTTTATTTTCTTTTGTCAAAAAAATTGATTTACTTTGCAGCCGAAATGAAGACAGTATTATTTATTGACCGCGATGGAACATTGATTCTCGAACCTGCCAACGATTATCAGGTAGATAGCCTTGAAAAGTTGGAATTTTATCCCGGCGTTTTTCGGAGTCTGTGTTTTTTGAGGCGCAATCTTGAATGTGAGTTTGTGATGGCAACCAATCAGGACGGGTTAGGTACAGGTTCTTTTCCGGAAGAAACATTTTTACCTGCTCACAACAAAATGTTGCGGGCTTTTGCCGGCGAAGGATTTTTTTTCGATGATATTCTCATAGACCGTTCATTTCCGGAAGACAACGCACCCACGCGCAAGCCGCGCATTGGAATGTTTGGAAAATACCTGTCGGGCGAATATGACATGCAAAAATCGTATGTTATTGGCGACCGTCTGACTGATATTGAATTGGCTAAAAACCTTAAATGTAAAGGAATATTAGTTAATGACGGCAGTATGCTCAACGACCGCCCCGATTTAAAAGAGACGTGCGTATTGGCTACTAACGATTGGGACTGCATTACCGATTTTCTTTACGCTGGTGCGCGTTCCGCATCGTTGCAGAGAAAAACGCGGGAAACAGACATTCATGTTTCGGTTAGTCTCAATGGTAGTGGCAACTGCGATATATCTACAGGAATAGGTTTTTTCGACCATCTTCTTGAGCAAATAGGAAAACATTCGGGTATTGACCTTGTCATTCACACAAAAGGCGATTTACATATTGACGAACACCACACAATAGAAGACACAGCCATTGTGCTTGGCGAAGCGCTAAGCAAGGCTCTGGGCGACAAGCGCGGCATTGAACGTTATGGTTTCTGTTTGCCCATGGACGACTGTTTGTGCAGCGTAGCGCTCGATTTCGGCGGACGCCCATGGCTTGTGTGGAATGTAGAATACAAACGCGAGATGATTGGCGATATGCCTGCCGAAATGTTCATGCACTTTTTTAAATCGTTGAGCGACTCCGCTAAAATGAACCTGAACATAAAGGCGGAAGGCGAAAACGAACATCACAAAATAGAAGGTACATTCAAAGCGTTTGCACGGGCGCTAAAAATGGCTATCAGACGAGATATAAACAGCTTTGAACTGCCAAGCACAAAAGGAGTAATATAGTTATGTATCAGGGCATTTTATTTGTTTACACAGATGCGATTAATTCTTAATATTAAACGCCATTAAACTGTCGCCACGTCGAACATATAGTTTTCCATTGTGAATAACTGGATGCGCCCAGTGTTGATTGGTTCCTTTAGTTATCATAAACTGACTTACTATATTGAGCCTGTTAGTATCGGGCTGTACTAAAGCGAATTGCCCCCTTTCGGTGTAGCAATACAGCATACCATCGGCATATATTACTATGCCGGAAGCAATAGTATTGTCTTGAAACAGTATTTCGCCCGTGTGGCGGTTGGCGCAAAACCAATTATTGTTTCCGCCACGCGCATAGCCCGAAGTAAAAATATAGTCGCCGATGATTATGGCGTGACCTGTTATGGGATCAAGTTTGACTTCTTCCCACAGTTTTTCAACGCCTCTGCCGTCGTTTGTGAAACGCAACATTACCGAGCCAAGGTCGGGAGCCTGTACAAATAATTTATTGTCAATAAAAAACGGAGTATTGGGGTGAACTGAGTTTCTTTCTCTGAATGGGTATGACCACAATTTTTCGCCGTTTTCAATGTTTATTCCCAAAATATGTTCGGCTGTCAATGTAACGACCTGAGGAATAATACCTTGAGCGTTAATTAAAATAGGCGAACAGTAGGCGGATAATCCGCCCTCGCCTCGCGAACTCCATATCAATGAGCCGTCATTTTTGTTTAATGCAACAATGTTGTGTACGTTGCCGCCGGGCGTCAGTATCAATTTATCGCCCACTATTAGCGGCGTTTCGTTGAAACCCCATCTTATGTTTCTGGATTCAAAATTTTCCAAAAAATTCATTTGCCAAACAACGTTGAGCGTTTCCTTGTCGTAACACACAATATAACCTGTTCCCGAAACGATGTACAGTTTTCCATCGTTGATTACAGGCGTTGTGCGAGCGCCGTGATAATTTCCGTTCCATTCGCTTCCGTATTCCTTTTTGTGAAGAAGACTGCCGTTCATGTCGAACACGAAAAGCGAGCCGGTACCGTCTGTTTTTCCTGTAACGTATATCTTTTCGTTGGCAATAGCAACAGACGAGTATCCATCGCCCAATCCATCGAAATACCAAAGCATTTCAGGACCTTCTTCAGCCCACGATTTCATTAATCCGGTTTCGTTATAAATTCCTGTACGATTATTACGCCATTCTATCTGTCCTTGCAAGGGCAAAATAATTATTCCAAAAAACAAGGCAAAAAACATTTTTTTCATCTTCTTTTCATTTTAATAAATTCACATATTCTTAACTCCTCTACTTACTTTACTTTATAAGCCATCAAAGTGTTGTTGTGTCTTACATAAAGCACGCCTTTATAAATGGCGTGATGCGCCCAGTGTGGTCCGCGTTCCTCCTCCTTTACAGGAACGTTAAATTTGCTTACCACATTAAATCTGTCTGTATCAGGCTTAACCAATGCCATTTCGCCACTTTCTGAATAGCAGTACAACATGCCATCGGCATATACAGTAACTCCCATCACTCCAAGTCCAGTCTCTGCGTACATTATTTCTCCGGTGTACCAATTTACGCAATACCAAAGTTCTCTTCGACAGGAGCCAAAAACGTAGTCGCCCAATTTTACCAAGCCGCCCATCATGTTGTCAAACTCTGTGAGTTGCCATACAATTTCGGCTGTTCGTCCGCCGTTCGATAATTTCAGCATCGTTGTTCCCTGATCTACGCTTGAAAACAAAACCATGTTGTCGCCATAAATTGCTGTATTAGATTGTATTGCAAACATATTTCCGTGTTCAAACGACCATAGCAATCTGCCGGTTGCCGCTTCTACGCCAATAATGTGTTTCGCGGTCATAGTGGCAATCAATGGCGTTTCCTGGTCGCCGATGTATAGCGGCGAGCAATATGCAGCAGGCTCGCCAACACCCGGACTGCTCCAAATCAATTCTCCGGTATTTTTGTTTAACGCAACCATGTTGTGCAGTTCGCCGCCGGGGGTTACGATAATTTTATCGTCAATAATAAGCGGTGATTCGGTAATGCCCCACGTAATGTTTTTTGCATCAAAATCCGTTAGAACATTTCGTCGCCAAACTACCTCTAACGTTTTCTCGTCCAAACAAATCACATCGCCAACGCCGGTAATCAAATAAATTTTGCCATCGCTAAAACTTGGCGTTCCTCTTGAACCTTCGTAATTTATATCCCACTCGTTGCCATACATTATTTTATTCAATTTTTTTCCTTTTAAGTCGAAGACATGCAGATAGCCTTTGCCATCATGTTCCATTCCGGCTATGTACAGTCTGTTGTTTGAAATAGCAACCGACGAGTGTCCAATACCCAGATGTTCGTAACTCCAAAGCAATTCGGGACCATTTGGATCCCACGTTTTCAACAATCCGGTTTCGTTATATATACCTGTACGGTCATTACGCCATTCTATAGCAGGCGATTTTTTGCAGCCAATCATCGTTGCTGCTACTACTGTTACTAAAATCAAATTTATTCTTAACATCTTGAAATTTATTTATTTAACTATTTTAATTTTTGATATTTTTTTTTACGCGGCAAAGATAATATATAAAAAAATTAGATAGAAAAATTTAAGACTTTTTAAGATTTTGCGTTAAGGGGGAAAATTGTTTATTTTCAAAAAGTTTTGGCTTTTTGGAAAAAAGGTTATATCTTTGCCAAAATTTTTAACCTTTGATTTACATTAATTATTGAATAAATTTGAACGATGGACATATTAATTAAGAAAGTAAAAGATGTATTGCTGGCTGTTGTGCCTGTAGTACTGTTCGTTTTTATTTTAAACCTCACGCTTGTGCCTGTGCCAGCTGTTTTATTTTATCAATTTTTAGTAGGCGCTGTCGCTATAATGGTGGGTTTGGTTATTCTTCTGTACGGCATAAAGTTTGCTATTTTGCCGCTTGGTATGCACATGGGGTCGGCGTTTTTCAGGTTTAACAAACTGTGGTATATCGTAATTGCCGTTTTCGTGCTGGGTTTTATGATTAATTTTGCCGAGCCTGACGTAAACGTATTGGCTACGCAGGTAGCAACCGTTACCGACAATTTTATTTCAGCCTTCACAATTCGCGCGGTTGTTGCCATTGGCGCAGGATTATTAGTGTGTTTGGGAACTATACGAATAGTAAAAAATTTTTCGTTGCGCAATATGCTAATCGTGTCATACACCATAGCATTTTGCCTTGCGGCGTTTGTGTCGCCCGATTTTATGGCAATCGGTTTCGATGCTTCGGGCGCGGCTACGGGCGCAATAACGGTTCCGCTTGTGCTTGCTCTGGCGGTGGGATTGGCTACAATGAGGAAAGACTGCGCAAGATCAGCCGAAGAAAACAGTTTCGGATTGGTGGCGCTGATGGCGTCGGGCGCAATATTTGGAGTACTGATATTAAATCTTTTTGTGAAAACCGATGATATAACTGGAAATTTGGATATACACGGCTTCTACAAATATTCAGTTTTGGGACCATTTATCGCGTATCTGCCAAAAGAAGCGATAAATACGGCAATGTCGTTAACGCCTATTTTTGTGATGTTTCTCATTTTTCAGAAGTTTAATTTAAAGTTAAAACAAAAATATTTTCACAGAATAATTTTAGGCTTTTTGTTTACATACATCGGATTAGTGATATTTTTTGTGGGCGTTCATGCAGGATTTATGCAGATGGGCAATATCATAGGACACGATTTGACGAAGTACGGAAACATTTTGCTGCCATTAGGGCTGGGAGCGGGATTAGGAATGTTGATTATCCTTACCGAGCCGGCAGTTTACGTATTGACGCACAAAATAGAAGAAGTTACCGGCGGATACATCAAACGTAAAACAGTTCTGACGTTCCTGTCTATCGGCATGGCTTTTGCCGTTGGATTGTCTGTTTTGAAAATATTTGTTCCCGAGATAATGCTATGGCACTATTTACTGCCCGGATATGCTTTTGCCCTGATAATGACGTTCTTCACGCCGAAAATGTTTACAGGCATTTCCTTTGATTCGGGCGCAGTGGCGTCGGGACCTATGACCGTTACATTCATTCTCGCCTTCTCGCAAGGCGTGTCCGAAGCGTTAGAGTTTTCAGACGTTTTAAAAGATTCCTTCGGGATAATCGCAATGGTAACTTTAATGCCTGTCATTTCGTTACAGATTTTGGGTTTTATTTACAAGATAAATTCCAAGAAAAGCGGCGAGATACGAATAGTATGTCAGGAGCCGTGCTGTGTTCCTCCTGTTGAAGACGCCGCCGAAGAAGACGATGATTCACTGTTAGTTCCCGCGCATATTTAGATTATGACGACAGCCTTTGTTACCGGAGCGACGGGATTGGTCGGAGCGCATTTGTTGTACGACCTTTTGCAGAAGGGTTGCCGCGTGAAAGCGCTGAAACGTCCGCAAAGCGATACGCTTCAAGTTTGCAAAACGTTTGCACATTACGCTGACGCAGCCCAAGCCGATGAACTTTTTCAAAAAATAGAATGGATAGACGGCGAATTACTTGATTTTCAGTCTATCAGTGACGCCGTTGAGGGCTGTACGCAAGCCTATCACGCTGCCGCCGTTGTTTCTTTCAGCAGCGCAGACCGCGCAGAAATGATGCGCATCAACGTTGGCGGCGCTGCAAACATCGTTAATGTGTGCATTGACAAACAAATACCCTTGTGCCACGTAAGTTCCGTAGCCGCTTTGGGGCGCAGCGCCGAGCCTGACGGAATAATTACCGAAAACGACCTGTGGCAAAGTTCTAACAATCGTTCTGCGTATTCGTTCAGCAAATACAAATCCGAAATGGAAGTGTGGCGCGGCATAGCCGAAGGATTGCAGGCGGTAATCGTCAATCCGTCAGTCATTCTCGGCGCGGGCGACTGGACGAAAGGCAGTTTAAAGTTTTTTTCGCAGGTACGCAAAGGCTTGCGATTTCACACGCCCGGCGTCACAGGCTTCGTTGACGCGCGAGATGTAAGCCGCTGCATGATACAACTGATGGAGCGCCAACGTTTCGGCGAACGTTATATCCTGTCTTCCGAAAATTTAAGTTATCGCGAACTGTTTAACATGATAGCCGACACGCTCAACGTCAAACGTCCCGACATTGCCGCCCAACCGTGGATGCTCAACGCGGCGTGGCGAATAGCGTATGTGCTTTCGGCGCTAACACGCACAAAACCATTTCTTACCAAAGAAACAGCACAATCGGCATTCCAACAAACGCGCTACAGCAGCGAAAAAATAGAGAAAGTATTAGAATACAGATTTATATCAATGAAGGAATGTATATCCTTGCAAAAATTAATTACTACCGCGCCATAGGAACTATTAAAAACTTACAATCAGCATTTCGGTTCTGCGGTTTTGAGCGCGTCCTTCTTCGGTATCATTGTCGGCAACAGGTTCAGAAGCGCCATAGCCTTTGTAGCTGAGGCGTGTTCCATCAATATTTTCGTTTAGCAAATAATCTACTACAGCGCGCGCCCTTTCTTCCGACAAGTTTAAATTATAAGCCTGCGTACCAACGTTGTCGGTGTGACCGTTGATGCTGATTTTTACTTCAGGATTGTCGCGAAGGAACAGTACTAATTGTTGCAGTTCAATTCTCGATTCGTCAAGCAGTTCGGCAGAAGCAAAATCGAAGAATATATTTCTTAATATCACCCTTTCGCCCGGACGTATTCGTTTAAGCATAATTTCTTTCATAAAAGGCTCTATATATGAGCCGTTTGTCAATGTGAAATTATCAGAATAAAACATATATCCGGCGCTTTTTACGTTCAGCGCGTAGTCGCGTCCAGAAGGTATGCAGACTAAAAATTCGCCGTTATTGCCGGCAGACCATGCCTCAATCACTCTTTCTGCCGTTGTCAGGTCAATCAGTTCAAAATGCGCTCTGACGGGCGTGTAAAAACGGTCGTCTATTACTTTGCCTTTCATGTAGGAAACCGGCGTAGGGCGCACTGCCGGATATAACTCGAATGTAAAAATATTGCGAATATTGCCGTCGCGGTCAGATGAATAATAAGCCCTGTCGCCGCGAGCGTTCACAATCATTCCCTCTTCGCTGTGTTTAGTGTTTATGGGATAGCCAAGATTTTGGGGCGTTGTCCATCGTCCTGCGGAATCTTTGCGGGTCACGAAAAGGTCGTAACTGCCCATTCCGGGCAAACCGTTGGAAGCAAAATACAGTGTTTTGCCGTCTAAATGAATAAACGGCGATGATTCATTGTCGGGAGTGTTAATTTCTTCAAGATTAACAGGATTAGTCCAATTGCCGTTATCATCGAGCGTTGAAACCCAAATATCCTCTCCTCCCTTTCCTCCGTTGCGCGTGCTTACGAAATAGAGCGTGCGTCCGTCAGCCGAAATGGAAGGCTGGGTTTCCTTTGCGGAAGTATTTATTGGCGCTCCGAGATTACGCGGTCGCGTCCACAAGCCATCGTCACGTCTTTCGCTGAAATATATGTCGCAGCCGCCCAAACCGTCGGCGCGATTGCAAGCGGTAAAAAACATCTTTGTAGCGTCAAAATTTATTGATTGCGCACCTTCATTGTCATACGTATTGAGCGGCGGGCCCATGTTTTCGGGCGTTGACCATCGTCCGTCGCGAAAATTGGATATAAAAAAATCTTCCTGCCGATTGCCATAAACAGCGGAACTATTAGGGTCTCTCGGAATTAACGCGGTAAATACGAGCGTTTGCTCATCTACCGACAGACTGGGCCAGTATTGATCCCATTCGAGTTCAAGTTCAATATTTTCAGGATTAAACGGCACGGGATTCCTAACTGCATGGGCTGCAAATTGGCTGTTTTTTAGCAATTTTTCCGACCTGATAACTAATGCAGGATTTTGTCGGCTGTATCTCAAAAATTTTTCCAAATATTGACTTGCCCCGTAAAAATTATCATCATCAAATTCCAACTCGGCAAGCGAATAGTACAACGGCGGGAAAAAATCGGGATTGATTTCCACGCTTCGCAAAAACGAAGCCCTCGCTCGTTGCGGCTCGTTAAGTTCGAGCCAGCACTCAGCCAGCATAATATGGGCTTCTATAAAATTTGCATCGCGCCTGATAGCCGTGTTAAGGTCTGATATCGCCTCTCTGAACTGATGGCGTTCAAATTTGGTATATCCGGCGTTGAACGCCCTGACAGCCCTGTTGGAATTAGACGATAACTGCTGGGAATATGATATACCACAAGCAGTTGCAAAAATAGCGCAAAAAAGCCATGTCCGCAAATTATGAAAAAATCTAAACATGCTGCAAAAATAATAAAATTTTTTTATAAAAAAAAATCGCGTTATTTTTTTTTGAAATTAAACGGCGAATTGCCTATCACAATTTAACAACGCCTGTTATCCCAATATTTACGCCATTTTATCATTTACTTAACACTACAGCCATAATGTATTTATCCTCCTGCTTTTTTCGCTTTGTATCCTTTTTGCTGCAACAGTTGCATTATTTTTTCGCGAAAATCGCCTTGGATTATTATTTCGCCGTCTTTTGCAGATCCTCCTACGCCGCATTTTGATTTTAACTCTTTTGCTAATGCTGCCAAATCATCGCCGGTTCCTATAAAACCTGTGATCAACGTTACCGATTTGCCACCGCGATTTTTCCTGTCAAGCATAACTCTTAAATTTTGCTTTGCAGGCGGGAGAGTCGCCTGTTCTTCCGATTGGTCGTAGGTGTATTGAAAATCCGGATTTGTGGAATATACAATATCAATCCTGTTTTTCGACTGTTGTTTGCTCATAATCAATGTTTTTATTTAATTTTTTAAATTCAAATGCAGTTTTTATTTTGCTCGTTTTATTGGCATTTTTGCATAACAAAAATATTCCGCAAAGAATAAACGGAATGCTAAGTAATTGCCCCATATTTAGCGTCATATTTCTTTCAAAAGACGCCTGTTCTATTTTGAAAAATTCTATGAGAAAGCGAACTGTAAACAACGAGACCAAAAATTTTCCGAGAAGAGAACCGGGACATTTTTTTACATTTTTTCTGAAGAAAATCGTAAAGAGCCACGCGAAAATTGCCAAATATGCCAACGCTTCGTATATCTGCGTTGGGTGGCATGGCAGCTGGTTTATCGGCGCGCGGTACCATTCGGGCGCACGAACAAATTCAAAACCCCATGGCAAATCAGTTGGATAGCCAAAAATTTCAGAATTAGTCAGATTTCCCAAACGAATGAAAAAGCCTGAAAGCGCAACAACAATGGACATTCGGTCGAGTATCCAAAGATACGGCGTTTTTTCAATGCGCGAGTACAAATAAAGAGCCGTCAAAATTCCCAACCCCGCCCCATGACTTGCCAACCCCCTAAAACCCACGAATTTATATATTCCGTAATCATCGCGGGCAATGGGTAAAAGTATTTCTAACGGATTTTGCAAAAAATAATCGGGTTCGTAGAACAAACAATGTCCCAGACGCGCGCCAACAAACGTTCCTAAAGCCATATACCATATTAAGTGGTCTAATTTTTTAACAGAAACGCCTTCGTGTTTGAATATTTTTCTCATTATGAAGTATCCAAACACAAAAGCCGCCGTAAAAAATACAGTGTACCAATATATCGAAAAAAAACCTATCCGAAGAAATTCCGGATCAACATCCCACCTAATCATATTCAGTTTTCAAGTATTTGGTTATTATTGATGACGTTAATTATTTTTTTCGCAAAAGTAATAAAAATCTCTTATCTTTTGCATTTTTTCAAATAGCAAAAATAAATGTTAAAATTTTGCAGACTTAAATTTTTATACTATTTTTGCATTTTAATTTAAATAAATACAATAGCATGAAATCATTTTTTCGTAGTGCAAAATTTCTTCGGTATTTTATACCGATAACGGTAATACTGTTTGTTTCCTCGTCGTTCCTGTTTTCGTATTACAAGCGTACCGACAATAACGACCTTCTTATGAGAATGGTTATGCAGTTGGCAGAATCCAATCATGTCCGACCTGCGCAGATAAACGCTGATTTTTCCGAAAGGGCGTTCGACGCTTATTTGAAAAATTTAGACCCTATCAAGTGGTTTTTTACCATGGAAGATATACGTCAAATGGAAGTTTACAAACGACAGATAGCCGACCATATAAGAGCCGGAACATATCAGTTGTATGATTTGTCAGTCAAAATAATGGATAGAAGGATTCCCGAAGCGCAGGGTTATTACAGGGAAATTCTTTCTCAACCGTTTGATTTTACGACAGAGGAAATGTATGAAACAGATTCTGAAAAACGCGATTGGCCCGCCAATAGCGCCGAATTGAAGGAAAGCTGGCGCAGAATGCTGAAAACAAGGGTTCTTTATCAGGTAGCAAGCGCCTTGCGAGCGCAGGAAAACCAAACCGACCCGTCGAGAATAAAAACAATGGAAACAATAGAAGCCGAAGCGCGAGAAAGGGTTTTAAATAATTTGAACGACCAATTCAACAATTTGCGGCATAAAAGGACAGGAGGGATATTCTCAATGTACGTTAATGCTATTCTTACTATTTTCGATCCAAATACCCGATATCTTGCTCCAAGAGAAAGGGAAAATTTTGATATTCAAATGACGGGACAATTTGAAGGAATTGGCGCGGCGCTTAGCGTGTCTGACGGTTATCCTATTGTGTCAAGATTAATACCGGGCAGCCCATCGTGGATGCAGGGCGAATTGAGAATAAATGACCTAATAACCAGAGTAAAACAGGAAACAGAGGAAGAGTCGGTTGATGTTTTCGGCATGGATCTTGACGATGCAGTAAGATTGATTCGCGGACCGAAAGGCACAAAGGTAACGCTCGTGGTAAGACGCGTGGACGGCTCAACCCACGATATAACAATTACACGCGATTTGGTTATTGATGAAGAAGGCTACGCTAAATCGGCAATACTAACCGACCCTGCGTCAAATATTAAGGTAGGATATATTGATTTGCCGGGTTTTTATGTGGACTTTGCACGATCGGCTACCGGTCGTTCTGCGGCTGAAGATGTAGCCAAAGAAATAGAAAAATTGAAGCGCGACGGCGTTCATGGCATCATAATTGACCTTCGCGAAAACACTGGCGGCGCCTTGAGCGAACCAATACCTATGGGCGGACTGTTTGTTCCGCCGGGACCTATCGTACAGGTAAGAAACAGTTCGGGCAGACCGACGACGCTCCCACACAGAAATCCTACGCCGCTCTACGATGGACCTCTTGTAGTATTAGTAAGCGCATTCTCCGCTTCGTCGTCGGAGATTTTTGCCGCAGCAATGCAGGACTATAAGCGGGCAGTAATAGTAGGCTCGCCCAGAACATTTGGTAAAGGAACGGTGCAGCAAATGATTGATTTGGACGGTTTTTTACCGCCCGAACTGAGACCTATGGGAACAGTAGCGCTTACAATACAGAATTATTACCGTATTAACGGCAGTTCGGTACAGTTAAGGGGTATTGAATCAGACATAACGCTTCCCGACATGTACAGCGAAATAATAATTGGCGAACGTTCCGAAGAAAACCACCTGCCATGGACAAGCGTAGATGCTGTTAGATTTAATACTTGGCAAAATCCTGTTCAAGTGGATATGCTAAAAGCAAAAAGCAATGAACGCATAGCAAATAGCGAAATATTCAATTTGATAAGCGAGCAGGCAGTTCTCACGAAAGAAAACCGCGAAAATACCTTGATTTCATTGAATCTTATAGCCCATCAGCAGGAAGAAGCGGAACGCAGGGAAAGAAACAGGCGTTTTGAAGAGATAGGCAGGTTTACAACTGCGCTCTCAATAGCGGCAACAAGTTCAGATATTACAAGTATGAGAGGCGACACGGCAGCAATCGCTCGCTCCGACGAATGGTTAAGAGACCTGAACAAAGATATTTATCTTGAAGAAGCCGTAAATATTATCGGTGATATGAGATGAGGACAACTGTTAAGTAAATTTTACTATGACGTATATTTCAGATTGACTGCGTTGAACTCTGCGAGTTTCCTCACTGCGTTCGGAATGACTTTATATGTCTGTAAATGAGAGGATAAAGTGTTGCGGCGGCAAAGCCGCCGCAACACTTTATCCAACGTTTCCATACGATGCAACGGTCATTTCGACCGAAGGGAGAAAACTCGCAATGGTACGTCATTAACACTACATTTATTTATCTTCCACGATTAATTTCCACAATATTTTGCGATAATGCCACACCGTAGCAAAAAAGAAACCAAATAAGGACATCAAAAGCCCCATCGTTACGATATAGTGCAAAGATGTTTTTTCTACGAACTGCGCAGGAATAAAGTCCTGAACAATAACAACAGGTTTGTCGGTAAGATCAAGACTTTTTTGCAAATCCTGCATTTTGGTACGCAGATTAAGAATATCATTATAAAACAATCTTATTTCAGGTTCGGCTCCCGTAAGGTAAAGTCGCTGCCCAATTTCAACGTTCGCAGTCCTTCTGTTGATTTCAACAAGATGAAGTTCATCAATTTTGGCAATTTCCTTTGCAATATCGTCAATCAATTCCTCCTTTTGTTTCTTGTCTATGTCGTACAGGGTTTGTATGTAAGCATTATTGTTGATGTATTGAAACAAACGCTCGCGCAATACGGATAAAATATCTTCATCGTACAGTGCAACTTTTATGTAAAAAACAGACGGCACCCTTTTTTGCGTTGTGTCTCTTGGGTTGAATGTCTCAAATTCGTCAATAAAATCGGGAATTGTGTCTCTGTTTACGTCTATGCCGTAAAATGCTTTGATGTAGTTAACCTGCTTTGCCTGCTCAACGCTCAAACCAATGGTATTTGCCAATATTTCCGGTTTGTTTTTCATGTGGAACAGTCTGTTGATGTGGTCAATAACTACTGTATTGTCTACCCCGCCACTGTTACCCTCGAGCATGGAGGTGTAGTACGGTTTTCTTAAGTTGCTGTACGTATATCCCACTATTACTCCGAGTAACGCAAATGACGCAATCCACAATGTTTTGCGAAGCGTAAAAATAATAAAGGTCAATACCAGTTCCTTGACGGCTGTAAGAAATTCTTTGAATGTATCCCACATTCGCGAGCAAAATTCAAAAATATCTATCTCATCGTTCTGTTTACCAACATTTTGTTGATTGTTCGATTCGTTCATCATATTGTTAAATGTATTATTTTTTAATTAACGCCACAAAATTACACAATATTTTTAAAACTAAAAAAAAAGTATCATATTTGCAGGCTCAAAAATCATTTTCATGTCAAAATTATTTTTTCCAAAATCATATTTTCCGTTGTTGGATTTAAAACAAACGGAGAAAGCAATCAAGTTGTTGAAAGATTTTATTGAGGTAAATCTTTCTTCCGAGCTGCGTTTAAGACGCGTTACTGCGCCACTTTTCGTGCTGAAAGGTACCGGTTTGAACGATGACCTCGGAGGAATCGAGCGCGCCGTCACATTTCCTGTTAAGGACATGGACAACGCCATTGCCGAAGTCGTTCACTCGCTTGCTAAATGGAAACGCGTTAAACTCGCCGAATACAATATTCCAACAGGATACGGACTGTATACCGATATGAACGCTATACGGGCAGACGAGGAATTGAGCAACCTGCACTCCATTTACGTAGACCAATGGGACTGGGAGCAGGCTATTTCAGAAGAAGACCGAACGCTCGAATATCTGAAATACACTGTTGAGAAAATTTTTAACGTGCTGAAACGCACTGAATACTACGTTTATGAAAATTATCCCGAAATACCGCCAATATTGCCTGACAGTATTGCCTTCATACACTCGGAAGAACTGTTGACTATGTTTCCCGACAAAACGCCAAAAGAACGCGAGCATCTCATTACCAAGGAACACGGCGCAGTGTTCATAATCGGCATTGGCGACAAACTTGCCAACGGCGAGCCGCACGACGGACGAGCGCCCGATTACGACGATTGGACTACTCCGACCTTTAACGGCTACAAGGGTCTTAACGGCGACATACTGCTGTGGAATCCCGTGTTGGAATGTTCGGTAGAAATGTCGTCAATGGGCATTCGCGTTGATAGGGAGGCAATGCTTCGTCAATTAGCCATACGCAACGCCGAAGACCGCAAAAACCTGATGTTCCATAAAAAACTGCTAAACAACGAATTACCGCTTTCGATAGGAGGCGGGATAGGTCAATCGCGCCTGTGCATGTATTATCTGCGCAAAGCGCACATCGGCGAAACGCAGGCAAGCATCTGGTCGCAGGAAATGATTGAACAATGCCGCGAAAATAATATTTTTCTATCCTGAAACGGTATTTCGCTATAAATCAGCGTTTTAAAACACCTTGTATAGTGTTAAATAAATCCTACTGTGACGTATATTTTAGATTGACTGCGTCGAGCTCTGCGAGATTCCTCACTATGTTCGGAATGACTGTACATATCTGTAAATGAGAGGAGGAATTGTTGCAGCGGCTCTGCCGCTGCAACAATTCCTCCAACGTTTCCCTACGATCAACGGTCATTTCGACCGAAGGGAGAAATCTAACAGTCGTGCGTCAATTTATCATTAACTTAACAACAGTATTTTTTTTGGACATTTCATAAAAAATGATATTTTTTTTATTTTTTTCATAAAAAATGCAACCTTTTCATTTTTGTTTCGTATACAAATATAAAACATATACAATAATGTTGTGTTTAACTTAAAAAAATAAAAAAATGTATAATTATTTAAAAATAGTATTAGCAGTTTTAGCCTTGACGCCGGTATTTAGTTTTCAGTCGGCGAAAGCGCTTGAGAACTCTGGAGGACCTTCCGAAAATTCGAGGAACTTATCCGGCGAAATAGCAATTCATTTCCCGGTAAACCAATCTCGACTGATAAGGGATTATTCCGGAAATGCAAACTCTTTGATGCTATTGGACAGGCTGATGAACGATAGAAGTTTTTATTTCGATATTGATTCTATCATAATCAGCGGTTACGCATCGCCCGAAGGCTCCATACTGAACAATTCGCGCCTGTCATTCGAGCGCGCGCGATCAGTAAGAGAGTATATTGCACAAAACTATCCGCATGTAAGCTCAAACAAAATTTTTGCAGTAGGGCGGTTAGTGGACATGCAGGCAGTTAGCGAAATTGTGGAAAACGACCTTTCAGTTCCTTTCCGCAACGAAGCGAGAAATATTTTGGCAAGAAGAGAAATATCCGACCTTGATCGTCTTTCGCTCTTGACAGATATTGGCGGAGGCGCAGTTATTCGGCATATTACCCAATTTTATGCTGCTTCGCTGCGAAGCGCAACAGGTATAATGTTTTACCGCGCCTCCGACAGAGTAATAGTTGATACGGTTGTTATCACACAACCCGCTGATACGATTATTATCAATAATCCTGCCGATACAATTATTATCAAAGAACCCGGCGACACGGTAAAAATTGATAATTACAACCATTTCAGAAAACCGGTTTTCGCCGTGAAGACGAACTTGCTGTTCGACGTCGCCTCTGCCGTAAATCTTGAGTTGGAGATTCCATTGGGTAACCGCATGTCGCTTCTTGGCGAGATAGTTATGCCTTGGTGGCTCAATGAACAAAAGCAGTACGCTTTGCAAGTATTTAACGCTAACCTTGAAACCCGCGTTTGGCTTGGCGACCGTAACGATCGTCCGCATCTGACAGGGTGGTTTACAGGGCTTTACGTTGGCGGCGGATACTATGATATCGAATGGGGCAGCAGAGGGTATCAGGGCGAGTTCTACACCTCGACCGGACTAACCGGCGGTTTCGCCCACACTATCGGGAAAAAAGGTAATTTCCGAATGGAATACTCGGCAGGAGTCGGATATTTCAAGACAAACTACAGCGAGTACGAGCCTATCTTTGGTTTTGTAGACGACCAGTGGCATCTTGTTCGCAAACACAGCGGCACATACAGTTGGTTTGGACCCACAAGGCTCAAAATTTCATTGGTATGGTTGCTGCATCGTAATTCATACAAACAATTATTGTAAAATCTTTTAAATATAAATATCATGAAAAGTATAGCAAAAATAAGCATAATGGCGGCGTTAATCGCTGCAATGGCTCTAAACGCCTGCGAACGGCGCGAACTGGAAGACGATTACATGGAGTATGCGCTAATTCCGGTAAGTATTGACTGGTCAATATCAGGCGTATCGGTTGAAGAAATGCACAGGGCGTCGGTCTGGTTATTCCCGCACGATGATGACAGTGCGCCGCTGCAATATCGCCTCGAAGGAGACGTTACGTATCGAGAAATACGCGTCCCCGTGGGGCAGTATTCAGTGTTAGTTTTTAACGAAACAACCGATGAAAACGATTGGGATAACATTGTTTTTAAAGGTACCAAACGTTACGAAACCTTTGCGGCAATGAACATTCCGCAAAACGAAATCGGATTTTATTCGCGCTCGGAGAAATTGCCTCTGATTGGAAATCCGGAAGCATTAGCCGCTTGGAGCCTCGACTACTTCGAGGTAACGCAAGATATGGTTGTAAAAACCAGATCGTTGTCCCAAAAAACGGCTGCTTTAGTCGAGGAAGTACCAAACTTAACAGCAGTTAAACCTCTGCCGCGATTTGAGCGCGTTGTTATTGAAGCTTATGTTACAAATTTGGCGAGTTCCAAACAGGTAACAGGAACAATAGACGGCATGTATTCAGGAGTTTACATGGTATCGGGCGAAAGGATAACTAAACCTGCAGCTCAGGCATTTATTCTCAATGGCAGAGTGTATAATGGCTACGATGGCACAACAACCCGTACAATTAACATCTTTGGCAAATCGCCGGATGCAGACCACAACCTTGTTCTTGATTTCCTGCTCACCAACAACGAACTGCATCCACGCGAAGAATTTGACGTCACAAACCTGATTTTTACCGAAACAGTTGCGCATGTGCGCACTCATTTCATAAAAGTTGGATACGGAAATACTAACGGCGACCACGAAATAATCCTACCCGAAGGCGATATGGACGTAGCCGGAATAACCGTTGACGATTGGGAACAAGTGACAATACCGCTACATTAATTTAACCCTTTATCAGAAAAATCTGATAACCAACCACATCGGGCTTGTAAGAAATTTTTACAAGTTCGATGTGGCTTATATACGCCAACCCGATCGTTCGTAATTGGCAGTACTAACGGTCGCTACGGCAATAATATTATCTTACAAAGTCTGCTGCCGCCAGAAAGTCATAACTTTTCTTTACGTCTGCCTGCGGGGTTTCTTCGTGTTCCATTTCAACATACCAGTCTCTAACGCCTATTTCGTATGCTTGTTCAAAAATGGATTTAAAATCCATGGTTCCGCTTGAGCCAATAGCCCTCTCGTCCTTGATGTGAAGTGTTTTGTGCCGTGTAGGATATTTTTTCATTACTTCTACCGGGTCGTAGCCGCCTACTTGTGTCCAATAAACATCGTTTTGAAAAAACACATGAGTGGTAGTGTTTTCTACAAGCAAATCATACACAGGCACGCCGTCAATCTTGTTTTGAAATTCAAAGGCGTGATTGTGGTAGCCGAAGGCGATGCTCGCCGCCCCGGTGATCTTGCCTATGCCGCTGAAATATTCAGCATATCTCATCACATTGTCAATATTGGCGTCTTCTGCTTCTTCAAACGGCGCCCACGGCATAACCATATATTTCATACCTGCTGCGGCATGGGCTTCCGTTGCCCTGTTCCACCAAGCCATATCATCGTCGCGGTCACTTGTAATGGTACGCCCCAAGTGTGAACTTGTCGCCCTCATGCCCAAATCTTCAACAATCTTGGCAAACTCGGCAGGTTCAATATTGTAAAACCTGCCGTTGGCATACGCGGCAGTTTCGATATTTACATACCCCATTTGAGCAACAATTTTGAGTACTTCTCTAATGCCTAAATCGCCCACATCACCGCGCAATGAATAGAGTTGCAACCCTATGTGTTTTTTAACAGCGCTTGATGAAGCCGAACCTCCTCCACAACTCGAAAAGATACTGCTGCCAACTACGCCGCTTGCCACCAACATGGAGGCTTGTTTTATAAAATCACGTCTGTTTGTCATATTATTTATTATTTATGTATTTTTTGTTTTATAATATTTTCAAGGTGCAAAAATAGTATTATTTTACAAAGCACACAATTTTTTTTACATGTTCTAATAAAATTTGGGGTATTCTGAAAAATAAATGTTACCTTTGCGGAATGGAAATAGTTGGAAAAATACCTTTTCGGCAAATGCGGCGGGTTTCAGCGTTATCAGGCTCGACGGGGCGTGAGCGTGGGCTTTGCCGAAGCGAAGCGGAAGTGTTTAAATGTCTAATACATAAATAAATAGAAAGCATGAAAAAACAGATTTTAAAAGGCGAGGAGCATTTTGATAAGATTATTGAAGCCGATAGTTTTTACGTTGATAAAACACTGTTTATCAAAGAATTGTTGGAAAACAGGGGAACGGTTACGCTGATAACCCGACC
>Ga0099364_10003878_pt1 | contig 22916 bp, 23 predicted proteins | sample TergutTh196P3_FD_73070 | JGI IMG/M metagenome (GOLD analysis project Ga0099364, IMG submission 73070) | Microcerotermes parvus P3 segment gut microbial communities from Pointe-Noire, Republic of the Congo - Th196 P3 | ecosystem: Host-associated > Arthropoda: Insects > Digestive system > Gut ...
AACGGGGCTTCACATCATTCCGCAGTCGGTTGTTGAATTGGGAATGGTATGGGAGTTGCGCAAGGGCGCATGCGCCGAAGAAATCTTCGAGCAAAAATCATACCATTATTACGCAGACATTGAAGATACAGCTACGGCGCAGAATCTGAGTGAATTGGAAAAGGAATTGGCCTTTGAATTAACGTGGACAGATATTGAAACAGCATATAACATCAATACCGAATTGGGAAAGACATCTGAAAAGACATATATTCTTCGGGAGGCGTATGTATTAAAGCATTTACTAGACCTCCAAAGAAAATAAGCGTTATCCGCATCGCCGCTGAACGGCGATATATACGCGCGAGTGGTGGAATTGGCAGACTCGCTGGATTTAGGTTCCAGTGTTCGTAAGGACGTGCGGGTTCAAGTCCCGCCTCGCGCACCAGCAAAAAGGGCCCGTTTTCACATGAAAACGGGCCTTTTTGCAATTTATAATGGGCGTAGGGTTTTGCGGGTTTCCGCTTGCATCACGCTTTGCATCACACTTTTACAGGGCAAGCATTGAATCAAGTTTATTTGACACGGCCTTTTTAGCTTCAATATCCACATGAGCGTAGATATTCATGCTTGTGCCGATGTCGGAATGACCCAGCCAGTCAGAGATTTCTTTCATGCTGCAACCTGCCTTTAACATATAGCTGGCGCATGAGTGCCGGAGGTCGTGTAACCGCACAAGCTCCATTTCAGTCCCGCTATTTCAGATCTGCGAAGCCCGTACATCATCGCCAGTATAATCACAGGCTCTATAACGGACCCTTTGGCAATTTCCAGTAAGGCATTGCCCTGTTCGATACTAAGGAACTTACCCTTGAATCTTTTTGATTTCGGCAAAGTGACCTCGGCGGCCGGATTACCTGTGATTAGACCGTCCTGAACAGCTTTGCGCAGGGTTTGGCGGATAATCGCATGATGTTTCTTAAGAGTGTTACCCGACAAGGTTTTACCTTTGACTATAAATGGTTGTCTGGCTCCCATTATAGCATGTTTGTTCGATAAAAGCAATTACTGCTTGTTTGGGGACAATATATTTCCGCCCGATTTTTACATGCTTAATCTGGTTGCTATGAAGAAGAGTGTAGGCTGATGATTTACCAACATTTAGCATTTCTGTGATGTGTTCGATATTAACAATATTCGGATAGCTTTCAAACACGGCCTTCACCGCCCTTTTCCAGCGATGCCAAATAAATGCGTGTCACGTCCTTGCGTTCATGTCCTAGCCATGCTGAAACTAACCGGTAGGCAGCATCATGTGTCATACCGGACTCAATCAGCCTTAGATACGAGTTTCGCGCGAAACTATGCCTCAGCCCATGCGCAGTCAGCCTCACATTCCGGTCAGGGGTTTTAACACGGTCACGGTAAATGTGAGCGTCAAATAGACGCAGTTCACCTATTGGCAACACCGGTCATTTCCGGTGGATTTCCGCAGTCGCCACATACGTTCCTGCCAGATATGTCTTGGAATATCAGCGGTTACAGTTATGTGCTATGCAGAAAACGCAAACTGTCTCTATTGACTTTTGGATGCTGAGGAGATGCGCCGCTTAACCCGGGTGGGCCGAGGGTGTTAACCCTCCGCAGCTAACGCGAAACCGAAACTTCGGCCACAGGACATTCATTCCTGTACGCGTATCGGGCCATCTGAGTCTACGACCAAACATCCAAGCGATGACGTACTTGGGGTTTGTGCGGACAGGGTGCCAAGCTGTCCTTGACGGTTCGGGTACTGTACGCTTACCGTCCGTTAGGCGCACAGGCTTTGCTCAACGGTCTGATGTGTGGGTGTTGAGTTTTATGACTGGTTTAGGGTAGGCTCACCCGTCAACTGACAGTTGGCGGCTGTCAGGCTAGTGAATTGACACAAATAGATATAAAGGATATGCTATACCCCAAAGTGCAAGAAAGAGGGAATAGTAATGCGGAAGAAATACACGATAGAGTTGACGAACGAAGAAAGAACTTATGCACATGATGTATTGGAAAGCAAACGGACAGCAACCGGTTTTCGCAAGCGCGCGAGCGTATTGATAATGCTTGATGAAGGGGTGGGAAATCCTGAAATGCACAGCCAAATTGCGGCACGCTGTAATGTCAGCAAGGTAACAGTCTGGCAAACTGCCAAGAGTTACTGTGAAAACGGGATAGAGAAAGCACTTTCTTTTCAGACCCCCGAAACCCCACCACGCCCAGCAATCGTCACTGGGGAAAAAGAAGCTCGTATTATTGCACTGGCTTGTGGTGCTTCACCTAAAGGGTATTCGCGCTGGACAGTACGATTATTGACCGAAAAGGTTGTGGAACTTTCCATTCTTCAGGCGGCTGGCAGGGAGACAGTCCGGCGCACCTTAAAAAAACTGAACTTAAGCCTCACTTGAAAAAACAATGGTGTATCCCGACACAGTATAACGGTGAGTTCGCTGCCCGTATGGAAGATATTCTCGAAACATATGCTTTGCCGTATGACCCCGAAATCCCAATGATTTGCATGGATGAACAACCTGTACAGTTATTGGGTGAAAAGCTGGAACCAATCGCCATGAAATCGGGGAGAGTCCGAAAAGAAGATTACGAATATGTGCGGCGCGGAACTTGCAGTTTTTTTATCTTTACAGAACCGCTTGTCGGTTGGCGGTATGTGGTTGCCAGTGAGCGCAGAACGAAAAAAGACTGGGCTATGCAAATTCAAAACCTGCTGGATATTCACTACCCCAATGCCAAGCGCATCCGCCTTGTTATGGATAACTTAAATACGCATACCATTTCTTCGCTGTATGAAACATTCGCGCCGGATCAAGCGCTTTCGTTGGCAAAGCGTTTAGAAATCCACTGCACCCCAAAGCATGGGAGTTGGCTCAACATTGCGGAAATCGAGTTAAATGCTTTGACCAAGCAGTGTTTGGGTAGAAGGATTCCAGACATATCTGCGCTTCAAAGGGAACTCACCAACTGGGAAGTCAACAGAAATTGCGCTGATAAGCGGGTTCATTGGCATTTTATAACTCAAAACGCTCGTCATAAGCTCATATCACTATATCCTATTATCTAACTTGTGTCATATCACTAGACGAAGTCACAGCGTAATTTTCTCGAATAAGGCTTGATTGAAGCACCGCCTCTGAAAATCATCTGCCAACCTGTACGCTCTGCCGCAATCGTCCAGTAGCTCGAACACATCATTAAAATTTTTGGCTATATCAATATACTCAGCCTGATACGCCTCCATCGTGCTGTTAATGTTTTTCAACGCCCTGCCAATCCACTTCTGCTCCTCTCTGAGTAAATCCAGCGGCACCGCGTCGGCATAATGCGCCTGAAGCAGTTTCCGCTGCTCCCGCTCCAGTTTATCCTTTTGCATCTTGAGCCGGTCTAACTCTGCTTTGGATTCATCCGCCAGCTTTTCGATTTGGCCGTTTACCCAATCCTGCACGAATTTTCTAAACTCATAGGTGAAGTTAATCCGCCCGTATAGTTCCTCTATCTTATCCGCCACCTCATCTATCAGCAGCGACCATTGTTTGCAATCATTACGGTTTCCGTGTTTAGCTATTAACGAGCGAAATAAAAGAAGGAAGCAAAGGCGGAGAAAATGAGGGTGCGAACAATATGGCGGCAGTGGCTCTGAAAGAGAAACAACCGCGCAAAAGCAAACCCTAGAAAGGTTCATTTTTGCGCAGAAAGCAACAATATGCCATATTACGAAATCAAACGGCGTTTCACGCAATGTCTGTTGCTTATCGTCAGAAAAACGCACTATAATAAACAAAAGGCGACTTGGTTAAAGAGCCGCCTTTGTTTTGTATAACCTTGCCGGCGTCTTGGTACCGATGATATAAATCAGCAAATTTTTAACCATTCCCCCATGGGGGCTATTTGCGTGTTGGTTTATTTGCTATACTGTATAAGATAACGCAAAGGGATTGTTAAATAAATGAGGTGTAAATTTTATGGAGAACCGTATATTCAGGAAGAGCGCGCTGGACAAGATCTCGTCGCCTGAGCAGCTGGGCGAATATATGAAAGTGGCCGGCCCCGGGGTGTGGAGCATCCTTGCGGCGCTGGCGGTGACGTTCGCGGCGTTTTTCGCGTGGGGTCTGCTGGGCACGATCCCCGAAACGGTTGAAATAACAGGAACTGCGCTGGCGTTGGAGGACAGGACGCTGGAGGTTTACTGCTACCTGCCAATCGACGATACGAAACCGCTTGGTGAGGGCATGAGCGTCCGCGTTTCGCCCGGCTACGCGCCGCGCGAACAGTACGGCTACATATACGGCACGGTGAAAAGCATCGGTCGTTCTCCGGTCACCGCCGAACAGCTGCAGGCGGAACTCGGAGAAGATATAGACCTAATCTTTCTGCCGTCCGGCAATGTTATCGAGGTCGTCGTCGCGCTTGAAACGCGGGACGGCCGCCCGCGGTGGTCAACAACCAGAGGCGCGGCTGTGGAAGTGACGGTCGGGTCCGGCTGCTTGCTGACGGTCATCACGGCGGAACGTAAGCCCTATGAGCTGATGTTCCGATAGTGGGGGTGACGAGATTGGCGAAAATAGAAAAAGTCCCGTTTATCATGCAGATGGAGGCGCTGGAATGCGGCGCGGCGTCCCTCTGCATGGTTTTGGCGCATTACGGCAAATGGGTGCCGCTGGAACAGGTGCGCGCCGACTGCGGCGTTTCGCGTGACGGCTGCAACGCCCGCAACATCTACCGCGCCGCCATTTCGTACGGTCTGAAGCCTACGGCCTACCGCAGGGAGCCAAACGAGCTCCAAAACATAAAACTCCCCGCGATTATACACTGGAACTTCAACCATTTCGTGGTGCTGAACGGCTTCAAGAAGAAATGTGCCGTCATCAACGACCCCGGCAGGGGCACCACCGAGGTGTCACTGGAGGAGTTTGACAAATCGTTCACCGGCATCGTTATCACGTTTGAACCTACTGAGGAGTTCGTGCCGGAGGGCAAGCCTCGCAGCGTACTTAACTTCGCGCTGAAACGCATGAAAGGGACACTGAGCGCTTTTGTGTTCGTGTTCCTTATGGGCATGTTCGCGGCGCTGATCGATATACTTAACCCCGTGTTCACGCGAATCTTCATGGACGACATATTATCCGGCCGGACTCGCTCATGGCTGCTGCCGTTCATCATCGCAATGCTGGCCGCGCTGGTCGTCAGGCTGGTCCTGGCCGTACTCAACGCGATCTACCGTCTGCGCATGGAGGGCAAGTTCGCGGTCACGGCCAACGCTGAGTTTCTGTGGCATGTGCTGCGGCTGCCTATGGAGTTTTTCTCGCAGCGCTACGCGGGCGACATCATCATGCGCCAAAGCTCCAACGAGGGCATCGCTAGTATGCTCATCTCGCAGCTCTCGCCGATCCTGATGAATATGGGCCTGATGGTGTTCTACTTCATCATGCTGTTGCAATACAACCCGATCCTGACGGCCATCGGCATAACGTCCGCCGTCCTTAATATGGCGCTGTCGCAGTACATGGCGAAGAAAAGCGTGACTTACGCGCGGCTGTCGCAGGCGTCCGGCGGCAACCTCGGCTCGATCACCATGTCGAGCATCGACATGATCGAAACGATAAAGGCGTCCGGCGCCGAGGGCGGTATCTTCGAGCGTTACGCGGGATACCTCGCCAAACAGCATAACGCGGGTATGGCGGGCCAGCGTTTTCAGATGAAGTTCGGGCTGATCCCGCAGATCATCGGGCAGATCCTGAACATCGTCGTGATGATGATTGGCGTCATGTTCATCATGGACGGCCAAATGACCATCGGCACGATGGCGGCGTTTCAAGGGTTTTTAGGCTCGTTCCTCGCGCCTGTCAGCCAGCTCTCCGGCGTTGCGCAGAACTTCACGATGATGCGCACCAACATGGAGCGTATCGAGGATGTAATGAACTACAAGCCCGAGCCTGCATGTGCCGGCGATAGCGGCGGCAAGCTCTCAGGCTCGCTGAAGCTCGACAATATCACCTTCGGTTACAACAAGCTGTCGCCGCCGCTTATCAAGAACTTCTCGCTTGAGCTCGAGCCCGGCAAGTCGGTGGCAATCGTCGGCGCGTCCGGCTCGGGGAAATCCACGCTGGCGAAGCTGATAACGGGTCTGTACGAGCCGTGGGAGGGCGAGATCACCTTTGACGGCAAGCGGCGTATGGAGATTGACGAATACTCGTTCCGCAGCTCGGTGTCGATGGTGGATCAGGAGGTCACGCTGTTTGAGGACAGCGTTGCGGAGAATATCCGGATGTGGGACCCGTCGATTGAGGATTTCGCGGTCATTCTGGCGGCGCGTGACGCCGACATCCACGAAACTATCGTAATGCGTCAGGGCGGGTATAAGCAGACTGTTGCCGAGAACGGCAAGAACTTCTCGGGCGGCCAGCGTCAGCGGTTGGAGATCGCGCGGGTGCTGGCGCAGGAGCCGACGATCGCCGTTTTAGACGAAGCCACAAGCGCCTTAGACGCCAAGACTGAAGAAACGGTGATGAACAACATCCGCAAGATCGGGTGTTCCTGCGTTGTTATCGCGCATCGGCTCTCTACCGTGCGCGACTGTGACGAGATCATCGTATTGGAGAAAGGCGACGTCATGGAGCGCGGTACGCATGACGAGCTGTACGCCAAAGGCGGCAAGTATACCGAGCTTGTCGCCACAGAGTAGGGGGGGCGGAGAATTTGAGCGAGTTTAATATCTTTGATGAGCAGCTGAGTACGCGCAAGACCGGCGACGAGCTCATGTTCGAGAGCGCGTTTGACGACCTGATGTCGATATTGGTCAAGAACCCGAAAACGAAAGCGGCGGTCAGCGACGCGGTCAGCGAGATTCTCAGTCACCTCGGGCTGAAGGTGCCGGAAGTGCCCGAAACTGTAGCCGACACCGAGTCGCGGATTGAGTATCTGCTGAGGCCGTCGGGCGCGATGCGGCGTCGCGTGGAGCTGAAAGGCGAATGGTGGAAGGACTCCGTTGACCCGTTCTTCGGCTGTACGACAGACGGCGAGCCCGTCGCGCTGCTGCCGGGCACAATGGGCGGCTACAGCTACCGCGGTAAGAACGGCGAAAAAGTAAAAATCAACAAAGAAACAGCCAAAAACATCGGCGAGGACGCGTTCTGCTTCTACAAGCCGTTCGCGCTCAAAAAACTGCGGCTGCTTGACTTGGCGATCTTTATGGTCAAGAATCTCAGGGTTTCCGATTTCATCTATGTCATGGTTATCAGCCTGATAGTGTCGCTGCTCGGGCTGGCGACGCCATATGTGAACCGGCAGCTCTACGGGACGGTCATCCCCTCGGGGATAAAGACGAACATACTTGCCGTCGGTTTCCTGCTCGGAGGCACCGCGATCGGCTCGATCCTGTTCGGGCTCGCGCGAAGTCTGGTATTAACGCGGTTCTCGATGCTGTTCATACGTGTACAGAACGCGGCGATGATGCGCGTGCTGTCGCTGCCGGTAACGTTCTTCAAGGATTACGCGGCGGGCGAGGTGGCCAGCCGTATGCAGAGCCTGACCAGCCTGTGCCAGACCATCTCCAACACCTTCATGTCAACGGGGCTTACAGCGCTGTTCTCCTTTGTGTACCTCTTCCAGATGAACCGTTACGCGCCGGCTATGGTGGCGCCGGCGTTCGTTATCATCGCCGCTATGCTGACGATGTCGCTCCTTACGACGGTGTTCAATATGAAAATCTCGCGCAAACGCATGAAGGCGGCGGCCAAGCTGTCGGCGCTGCTGTTCGCGCTGATTTCGGGGATCCAGAAGATCAAGCTGACCGGCGCTCAGAAACGCGCGTTCGCCAAATGGGCGGGCAGCTACAGGGAGGTCGGGAAACTTACATATTCGCCGCCGATGTTTCTTAGACTGCTGGAGCCGATCAATCTTCTTATCTCGCTCGGAGGGTCCATACTGCTGTACTACGCGGCGGGCGCGTCGGGGATCGGCGCGGCGGACTATCTCGCGTTTATGGCGGCGTACGGCGCGCTCTCCGGCGCGATCATGATGCTCTCGGGGCTTGCGCATACGTTCTCGGATATACGGGTCAACCTCGAAATGGTGCGGCCGCTGATGGAAACCGCGCCGGAAACACAGGAGAACAAGAAGCAGATCGCGGCGTTGTCGGGGCAGATGGAGATGAACAATGTTTCGTTCCGCTACAGCGAGGACGGACCGCTTATTCTCGATAACATCAACCTGAAGGTAAGGCAGGGCGAATACTTAGCTATCGTGGGCAAGACGGGCTGTGGAAAGTCTACGCTTCTGCGGCTGCTGCTCGGGTTCGAGAAGCCGGAAACCGGCGACATCTATTACGATGGGCACAGCTTGGAGAGTCTTGATCTGCGAGCGCTCAGGCAGTGTATAGGCGTGGATTTGCAGAACGGGAAGCTGATGGCCGGTTCGATATTCTCCAACATTGTCGTCACCGCGCCGTGGAAGACGCTCGACGACGCGTGGGAGGCCGCCGAGATGGCGGGGATCGCGCAGGACATCCGCGAGATGCCGATGGGGATGCACACGATGATCGCAGAGGGCGGCGGCGGTGTCTCCGGCGGGCAGCGCCAGCGGCTGCTCATCGCGCGCGCGCTTATCTCCAAGCCCAAGCTCATCTTCTTCGACGAGGCGACAAGCGCGCTCGACAACATCACGCAGAAGCATGTCGCCGACTCCGTCGCGGCGCTCAAGGCAACCCGCATTATCATCGCGCACAGGCTGTCCACCATTAAGGGCTGTGACCGCGTTATTGTGCTGGACGCCGGCAGGATCGTCGAGCAGGGCGGCTATGACGAGCTGATGGACCTCAAGGGCAAGTTCTACGAGCTTGTGAAGCGCCAGACGGTATAGCACTTTAATTAATTGCTAAAACGAGGTAAAACGGTTATGAATCTGGAGGGTATCTTCAATTCATTTTATGACAAGATTTACAGCTTCACGCTGCTGCGCGTGGGGCATGTCCATGACGCGGAGGACATCGCCTCAGACGTGTTCGTGAGAGTGGCTGAAAAGCTGGATACTTACGACTCGGACAGAGGCGCGTTCTCCACATGGATATTTACCGTCGCGCTCAATGAGATACGGATGTATTTCCGCGCACGTAAAGCTGAATACTCCCCGGACGACATTGCCGAGCTCGCCGACCGGTTTGACATTGAGGAAGAATTGCTGCGCCGTGAAGAATATGTCATGCTTTACAAGGCCATCGACGCGCTGAACGACAACCAGAAGGACGTTGTGCTGCTTAAATATTTCGGCGGCCTGACAAATATTAAGATCGCGGAGGTTCTGGACATGAGCGAGAGCGGTGTGGGGGTTATTTTATACCGTGCAAAAAATGTTTTAAGAAATTCGTTGCTTTCCTTGTAAGGATTCGGACGCCGGCGCATATAAGAACATGAGAAAGGGAGAAGCCGCGATGGTGGTTCCGGGTGTGGGCTTAGTGGCGGCAGTTGTAATATTTGCGGTTAAACGGTAGTCCGGTTAACTTATAAAACGGGGGTTTTGAAATGGGTAAAGAAAGTATTGAGCGGTTTTTTCAAACACTGGCGGAGAACCCGGAGCATCAAGAAAAGGTGAAAGAATGCGGCGGCAACGTTGAAGCGCTGGCGGCTTTCGCGCGGGAACAGGGCTGGGACTTTTCCGCCGAGGAGCTGCGGGACTATCAGGCTAAGGTGCGGGAGCTGTTAATAGGCAAGCTGCAAAAAAAGCTGGATAAGCCCGACGTTTCGGTAAGTCCCGGCGCACAGGCGTTTTACGAGCTTATAAAACAGGCGGAGACCGATGAGAGCGTCGCGGAACGGCTGGCGGAGCTTGGCACGGCGCCGGCGGAAGACTTGATAGCTTACGGCAAGGAGAAGGGCTTTATCTTTACAAAAGAAGATATGCTTGCCGTCGGCAAAAACATCCTCGAACCGAGCGACGAACTGAGCGAGGAGGAGCTGGAGCTGGCGGCCGGCGGCACCACGCTCGTCTTATTGGGGTTCCTTGCCGTCGGGCTGGTAGCGGCAGGCGGCTTGGCGGCCGGAGCGGTCGTCGGCGGCGGCGCGGCGGCGATGGTGGTCGCGTTCACGTCCGCGATGCAATAATCGACAGACTTTTCTAACGCCTAAACAGTCAAGTAAAGGAGAAAAGGAAATGGAAACAAAAAAAGATAAAATCGACGAAAAGCAGCTGGAGGATGTGGTTGGAGGCTGGTCCAAAAACCGTTATGACCCCAAACATTGCGCGGGGCTCAGCAAGCCGGACGTCGAGTGCTTAGGGGGACTGTTTAAGCCCTTTCCGTGCGACCACTATATAGTGAAGGAAATACCCTACCCTGAAGACATAAATAGATCCAAATATGAAATGTCTTGCGCCATGGGAGGGTTCGCTACTTATACGGAGGTGCGCGGATAGCGCGGGGCGTAAAATCTTCTTGCCGGAATTTTTGAGTTTCATAATCGGCTGATCAGTCAAATTAAGGAGGATTTCTAAATGGGGAGAGAGGGCTTGGAGCAATTTTTGAAGTTCCTGACAGAGAAACCCGAGCATCAGGCCAAGGTGAAAAATCTTGGCAGTGACATTGACGCGCTGGTGGCATACGCGAAGGAACAGGGTTATGACGTCTCTGCGGACGAACTGCGGGCGTATCAGGATAAGGCGCGGGAACTTCTTTTAGGCAGGCTGCAAAAGACCGCGAAAAAGCTGGAACAGCCCAGCGCTGAGCAAAGCCCCGGCGTACAGGCATTTTTCGCGCTCATAAAATTGGCCGAGACCGACGGGGAAGTGGCCAAACGGCTGGATGAGCTCGCATCGGGCACTCCGGAAGAATTGATAGCTTACGGCAAGGAAAAAGGCTTTATCTTTGATGAGGAAGATATGCTTGCCATCGGCAAAGACATCCTCGACCCGTCAGACGAACTGAGCGAAGAGGATCTGGAGCTGGCTGCCGGCGGCTTAGTCGATGTGGGGCTCGCGCTTGTATTCGTCGGTTGTGTCCTTGGCTTGGCCGCCGTCGGCGGTGTGGCTGTGGCAGGCGGCGCGGCAGCGGGCGGTGCGGCTGTCGGGTTTGTTTTGGCGTTAATGAAGTAGTCTGACAATTAGAAAGGAGGTTTTTGATATGGGGAAAGAAAATTTGGATCAATTTTTCAACTCAGTGGTGGCAAACCAGGAATACAAAACCAAAGTGAAAAGTTTTGGCGGCGATGCCGACGCGCTGGTGGCATACGCGAAAGAACAGGGTTATGACTTTTCGCCGGAGGAGCTGAGGGAATATCAAGACAAGGCACGTGATTTGCTGAAAAGCAGACTGCAAAAAGCGCAGCAGCCCGATACTCCAAAACGCCCCGGCGAGGAAGCGTTTTACGAATTGACAAAACTGGCGGATACCGACGGGGAAGTCGGCAAACGGCTGGCGGAGCTTGCCGCGGGCACTCCGGAAGAATTGATAGCTTACGGCAAGGAAAAAGGCTTCATCTTTGACAGACAGGATATGCTGACCATAGGCAAAGACATCCTCGAACCGTCGGACGAGCTGAGCGACGAGGAGCTGGAGCTGGTCGCCGGCGGCACCACTGCTTTCCTTATAATGCTGGGGATCGGGGCGATTGTAGCCGGTGGCGCGCTGGTGTTCGGAGTAGCGGGCGGCGCGGCGATAACCGGCGCGGTCTTAGGCGTAACGGCCTTGGTCAAATAGAAAGGAGTGTTTTGATATGAACAGAGAACATATAGACCGGTTTTTTAAGTTGTTGGCAAAAAATCCGGAACATCAGGCCAAGGTAAAAAGTTTTGGCGGCGACGTTGACGCGCTGATGGCTTTTGCGCAAGAGCTGGGGTTTGATATTTCTGCGGAGGAACTGCGGGAATATCAGGAAAAGGCGCGTGAATTGCTGGCGATTAAACTGCAAAAGAAGCTTGACCGTCCTGTCATCACCAAAAGCCCCGGCGCACAAGCGTTTTTCGCGCTTATGAAGCTGGGCGAAGCCGATGAAGAGGTCGGCAAGCGGCTGGAGGAGCTTTCTGCGGGCACAGAGGAAGAGCTTATCGCTTACGGTAAGGAAAAAGGATTTGTTTTTGACAGACAGGATATGCTGGTCATCGGCAAAGAACTCCTCGAACCGTCTGATGAGTTGAGCGAAGAGGAGCTGGAGTTTGCCGCCGGCGGCATAGTTGACTTGATCGCGTTGGCTGTCTTTGTAGGCATAGGGCTCGGCGTCGCCGTAGCAGGCGGAGTAGGCGTAGCCGCAGGCGTAGGCGCGGTCGCCGGGTTTGTTTTAGGCTTTACAGCTTTGGCTAAATAAATTTATTTATGAGGTGGATTCCAAGATGAGCGAAACAGTGAATTGCTGTTGCGGTACAGACGTAATTTTCTCCGCCGAAGAGATCGAACAGGCCGCTCAGCTAAAGCGTTTCAGCGAATACCTGCAAGCCGACGCCGAAATGCGGACAAGGCTCGCCAATGAAGAAGCGCTTACGCAAGAACAGGAGGAATGGCTCAAAAAAATCGGCGTCGGTCTTGACTTAAAGGACATGGCTTTTTTGTGGAGAAACTCGTTGGAAGTGTCCGTTTACATTATGTTTGCCATCAAGGGGCAGGAAGAGGAGCTTAGCGACGAGGTAAAGGCGATTGTGAAACAATACCCGCTGCTGGAGCTGTGGGGTAAATACACGAGAAGCCGTTGTAATCTCACGGAATTTTTGGAGCAATGGGCCAAAGTGGAGTCCGCAAATGAAAAATTCAATGCCTGGCGTAAGCGGCGCATAGCCGCCGCTAAGAGTGAGCTGGGGTTTTTCGGTATGCGGATTGGTCATCCCATCGTTTCTTACGAACTAAACGCCGGTTGCAGCGTGGGCTGCTGGTTCTGCTCTTTCGCCACCGACAAGCTCTCCGGTACGTTGGATTATCCCCAACAGCGCGGCGAGGTATTGAGCATTATCAGGCAATGCGGTGAAATTTTAGGTGAAGAAATATCTAAGATGGCGCTGCCCTACTATCGGACCGAGCCTCATGACAATCCGCATTACATTGATTTTCTCAAAGATTTCGAGAAAGAAACGGGCGCGGTGCTATGTACCTCCACAGCGGTATGTCATGACATCGAATGGGTACGGAACCTGTTAAACTACTACCAAAAAAGGGAGGACGGCCATATCTATTTTTGGCCGCGCCTGAGTATTCTGACACGGGAAATGCTGCGAAAAGTCCATGCCGCTTTTACACCCATGGAAACAAAGGACATCGAGCTTTTAATTCAGGTGAAGGATCATCAGCGTCCCAAAGTAACCGGCGGGCGTATTTTGAAGGAACAGGCAGGGCTAAAGGGAGCGGAAGATTTTTCAGCCGACAACCGGATTTCTCTGGCGGCGTCTGTTCCGCAGGGCACAATCGCCTGCGTCAGCGGCTTCAATATCAATCTGGTCACCCGCACCGTAATGGTTTTCGGTCCGTGCTACACCAGCAACAGATGGCCGCACGGCTTCAGGGTCTACGGGCAGGCTGCCTACAATGACGCAAATGATTTTGCCGAGGTGATAAAGGATCTTATAGAACGCGCGATGTTTCTTTCACCGCCCAAGGATAAGCCGCTGAGATTCCGCGACGACATAGTATTCCGCCCAACCGAGGACGGGTTCGACTTAGCGACGGCCCATCAGATACACCACTTCAAAGGCAAAAACAAATGCGGTCCGCTCGGGCAATTGATTGCCGAAGGCTCTCATACTTACGCCGGGATAACGGAAGTTTTACATAAAGAGCATAAGGTCAATCCCATAGTTCTGCGCGCGGCGGTTCAGCAGCTTTTTGACGACGGCTTTATTGATGAGATTTATATGTAAATAAAGAGAGCTGGAAAATAAAAATATACTCAGCGAAGAACAGCTCGATGATGTTTCGGGCGGGGCAGGGAGCGCACCCCCGGGAGGATGGCTCCGCAGAGAAGAAAATATGAAACGAAAGGAAATAAACTTATGAACGAAATTCTATCAGTAGCGAGCCTCACCAAAACATTCAAGCTGTCAAAAAAACAGCAGCAGCTCCGAAACTTAGACAAAGCCATTATCAAGGCCGCGGACAATGTCAGCTTCAAGTCGTATCAAGGAGAGGTTTTCGGGCTGCTTGGCCCAAACGGCGCGGGAAAGACGACTGTAATGCGTATGCTGGCCACGCTGATCAACCCCGTTTCCGGCGACGCGGAGGTCGGCGGATGCAGCATAGTCAAAGAGCCGCAGAAAGTACGCGAAAGAATTGGATTCCTCACAAACGAACTCAAGCTGGACGATTTTTTCACCCCCAACTATACCTTCGACTTCTTTTCCGAAATGCACGGGATTCCCAAAAATCAGGTGCTGCTCCGCAAAAAAATGTTATTTGAGAAATTCGGTATCGACAAATTCGCCGAAGTAAAAATATCCAACCTTTCGCTCGGAATGAAGCAGAAAATATCCCTTGTCACCTCAATCGTGCATGACCCGGACATCATCATTTTCGATGAGCCTACAAACGGCTTGGATGTTATTACCGCAAAGGTTGTGACGGATTTTCTTATAGAATTAAAATCACAGGGTAAAAGCGTAATCCTTTCAACCCATATATTCGAGCTTGCCGAGAGATTATGCGATAGGGTCGGCATAATCATAAGCGGCAAAATGGTTGCCTGCGCTCCTGTTGCCGAGGTAACCGGAAACCGGACTCTAGCTGAAGCGTTTTTCGATATTTACCGCGAAATTACAGGGGAGGCTATATGATGAAAAAGAACAGTGTGTTTTCAATCATGAAAAAGGAGTTAAGGCGTCTTTTCGGCGACAGAAGGCTTGTCTTTTCGGGAATTATACTGCAAGGCTTGCTGCTATATATTATGTATACCGTCATGGGTGTGGTTATGGGGAACATGACAAGCGTAGACGATGACTACAAATACAGAATATCCGCCGTGAATATGCCGCAGTCTCTTTCCTCCATAATATCGGAATTGGATATGCCTGTCGATATCACCAATATTTCCGAATCAGATGCCGCAGCGGAAAAGCAGCGTATTGTGGAAAACGAAGCCGACTTGCTTATTGTGTTCCCCGCAAACTTCGATCAAGCGGTAATTGCTTATGATATTGCGTCGGGGGAAACTGCCCCGCAGATTGAAATATGGCATAACGCGGGGCGCATAGAGTCATTGGAAGCCGACACCGTGATAAAATTCTTCCTTCGTGAATACGAACGCGCGCTCGTGAAAAAGTTCGACGTAAATACCGCTTTATCCGCGGAGGAATATAACTTGAACACAGGCGCTGATTTTGCCTCATCGCTTATGATGTCCATGATACCCATGATGCTCATTATGGTAATCTATCAGGGCTGTATGGCGATTGCGCCCGAATCAATAGCCGGCGAAAAAGAGCGCGGAACTCTCGGAACCCTGCTTGTGACTCCGGCCAGACGCAGCCACATGGCTTTGGCGAAAATCCTGAGCATAACGGTGTTCGGGGTCCTGGGCGCGGTTGTCACGTTCGGGGCGATGATGCTGTCACTTCCGAACATGATGATAAACGCGGACAACTTTTCCTTTGACTATTCCGCAAATGATTATCTGATGATATTCCTGGTAACGGTTTCCACGGTGCTTGTTTTTGTGGCGCTTTTGTCAATCATGTCGGCGTATGCCAAATCAATAAAGGAAGCCAACTCGCTTGCCTCGCCTTTTATGATTATCAGCATTTTCTGCGGGATGTCGGAAATGTTCACGGGCGGCGCGATGAGTGAATTTTATTATTACTTAATCCCTGTTTTTAACAGCGCACAGAGCCTTTCGGCAATCTTTAGCAACAACGCATCTACGGTAAACATTGCGGTGACAGCTTTGACAAATGTGGTATTTGCCTTGGTTTGCGCGGGTGTGCTTGCGCGGATGTTCGGCAGCGAGAAAATTGTTTTTGATAAATAACAAAATTCAACTTGCGGATAGGGCAACCTTCATAATGCCGGACGGAGGTTATCCGATACTATATATAATTGCTGTGTGAAAGGGGGAAACTTCCCCCTTTCACAATTTCCCCTTTGGCTGTTTGGGGATGGTGGCATATGCTTTGTCAGTTTGCCAGATAGGCCCGAACCGGCGTCGTCAGAAAAGTTTCGGGATAGGCTTCAGACAGCTTTCCGCAGGTGCTTTCGGCGGCGGCAAGGTCGTCGAATAAACCGGCGACCGCCGTGCCGGTGCCCGTCATACACGCACCGATCGCGCCGCCGTCCAGAAAAACCCCGCGTATAACGGGGATGTCGGGAACCTGCCGCGACACTGCGTCCTCCAGCACGTTGTACATGCGGCGCCCCGTGTCGGACAGATTGCCGAGCCGGAGCGCTTTTATCATCCCGTCGTTGTCGGGATGATACTTTATTTTGTCCGCCCTGACCCAGCTGAACACGGTCTGAGTTGACATAGACGCTCGGGGCTTGCATATGACGATATAGCAATCCGGCAGCGGCGGCAGCGGTGTAAGTATCTCGCCGCGCCCTTCCATAAGCTGTGTGCCGCCGCCGATACAGAACGGCACGTCGGAGCCGAGCGCCAGCGCCATTTCGCGCAGCGCGCCCGTATCGAACCCCGCGCCCGGCAGCGTGTTAAGTCCCCGCAGCACGGCCGCGGCGTCGGCGCTGCCACCGCCCAGCCCTGCGCATACGGGGATGCGTTTGTCTATGGTCATACGGGCGCCACCGTTCCAAAGACCGGTTTTGTCCAGAAACAGCCGCGCCGCCGCTACGGCCAGATTGCGCCCGTCAGACGGGATATAATCCATGCCGCAGCTTGCGGTTATTTCCGCGCCGTCAGAAAGCTCTATCGTGAGTTCATCACAAAGGCTGACGGTTTGGGTGACCATGCGCAGCTCATGATAGCCGTCGCCGCGTTTGCCCAGTATGTCAAGCGACAGGTTGACTTTAGCGTAAGCCGGGATCGTCATTTGTCCAGAAACCTGCCGATCCGCTCCAGCGCGGTTTGCAGCTCGGAGGAGGACGACGCGTAGCAACAGCGGACAAAGCCCTCGCCGCTGTCACCGAACGCGGCGCCGGGGATGACCGCGACGCGATGCTCGACCAAAAGGCGTTCGCAGAAGTCCGCCGACGAAAGCCCGTGGCCTGTTATGTTCGGGAACGCGTAAAACGCGCCTCTCGGCTCGAAGCATTTAAGCCCCAGCGTGCGCAGGCCTTCAACAAAGAACCGGCGGCGGTGGTCATATTCGTCGCGCATACGCGCCACATCGCCGTCGCCGTTGTCCAGCGCCTCGATAGCGGCGTATTGGCTGGTGGTTGGCGCGCACATGACGGCGAACTGGTGTATCTTTGTCATCTGGCCGATTATCTCAGGATGCGCGCAGACGTAACCCATGCGCCAGCCGGTCATCGAATGGGACTTGGAGAGCCCGCCGACAAAAACCGTGCGGTCGCGCAGGAGCGACGCCATGGAGGTATGCTCAAGCCCGAACGTTAGCTCGGCGTATATCTCGTCGGAGATGATCATTATATTCGGGTGTTCCCTTAAAACGGCGGCAAGCGCCTCAAGGTCGCGCGACTCCATTATGCCGCCCGTCGGGTTGCAGGGATACGGCAGGATAAGCGCGCGGGTTTTGGAAGTGATTGCCGCGCGGAGCTCGGCGGCGGTGAGCCGGAAGCAGTTTTCTTCTTTGGTTTCGATTATGACGGGCGACGCACCCGCGATCGTGACTATGGGCACATAGCACACAAACGACGGCTCGGGGATTATAACCTCGTCGCCCGGCTCGACAAGCGTGCGTACGGCGAGGTCGATCGCCTCGCTGCCGCCCACCGTTATCAGCACTTCCCTGTCGTATGCGTAGGAAAGCCCGAAGCGGCGCTCGGTATATCTGGAAACGGCGCGCCTTAGCGACATAAGCCCCGCGTTGGGGGAGTACTTTGTAAACCCGCGTTCGAGGGTATATATCGCGGTGTCACGCACATGCCACGGCGTTTGGAAATCGGGTTCGCCTATGCCGAGGGATATACAGTCCTTTGTGTTCTGCATGAGGTCGAAGAAGCGGCGGATGCCGGAGGGCTTGAGGTTTCGCACGCGGCTGTTGATATACGGGCCGCTCATACAAGCTGGATCCTTTCCTGATCGTCGCTGACGCGCTCGTAAACTATGCCGCCCTCTTTGTACTTTTTGAGCAGAAAGTGTGTGGCGGTGCCCGTTACGGATTCCATTGTGGACAGCTTTTGGGAAACAAACAGCGCGACCTCTTTCATCGTGCGGCCGGAGATAAGCACGGACAGGTCATAGCCGCCGGACATGAGATACAGCGACTCGACCTCGTCAAACTGATATATGCGCTTTGCCACGCGGTCAAAGCCCATATCGCGCTGGGGCGTCACCTTCACGTCGATCATGGCGGTGACGGTTTCGCTGTCGGTCTTGTCCCAGTCGATTACGGTGTGGTATCCGGCGATTATGCCGCGGTCCTCTAAATCCTTTATCTGCCGCTTTACCTCGTCGGCGCCGACGCCAAGACGCGACGCCAGCTCGTCGTGCGGCATACGCGCGTCGTTCTCAAGCAGCTTTAACAGTTTTATCATTAATAATTTGTACTCCTGATCTCGAAATATGCCTTTGGATGCGCGCAGACGGGGCATTTCTCCAGCGCGCCGGCGCCGTTGTGAATATAGCCGCAGTTTACGCATATCCACTCGACCGGCTCGGATTTCTTAAACACCGTGTCGTTGTCAAGGTTTTCCAGCAGCTTGCGATAGCGCTCCTCGTGGTGCTTTTCGATGTCCGCGACTTTTTCAAACAGGAACGCGATACGGTCGAAGCCCTCTTCCTTAGCCGTCGCGGCAAACTCCTTGTACATCTCGGTCCACTCGTAGTTCTCGCCCTCGGCGGCGGCGGCAAGGTTGGCCGTTGTGTCGGGGATCGCGCCGTCGTGCAGCAGCTTGAACCAGATTTTGGCATGTTCCTTTTCGTTGTCGGCGGTCGCTAAAAACAGCTGGGCTATCTGCTCATAGCCCTGTTTTTTCGCCTGTGACGCGAAATATGTATACTTATTGCGCGCCTGTGATTCACCGGCAAACGCCGCGAGCAGGTTTTGTTCGGTCTTTGATCCTTTGAGTTCCATGATACATACCTCCTTTTTTGTTTATTATATATCAACCGGCGGAGTTTTGCAATAGCGGTTTTTGTCCGGCCGTATGGGGGGATAGATAATGCTTATACTACAAACTTATAAAGCCCCGTAGCCTCATCTAAAACAAATCCATTCCTTACAAGCAATTTTATTGAAGTCAAATTTTCCTTGACGGGGTCGGCAATTATTTGTTTAGGATTTTCCTTTGCGATAATTAATTCGTTTAGTTTTTGAATAATAACACTACCTAATCCCTTATTCAAAAACTGTTCTTCACCAATAAGATAATCAATTGCGAAAGTGCCGAATGGTTCATTATCCCATTCAAAACCCCTTGGCGTTTTACTGCAATCATAGTATTGGCAAAACCCAAAAGGAACACCGTCATATTCTACAATAAAATGATTGAGCCAGTCATACTCGCCGCGGACGTTTTCGATTTCATCAAACCATTCTTGCGGCTCGCCGCACCACTTTTTTATATAGTCTTTCTTCAACCATGATTTAATAAAAGGCATATCGGCATTATCAAGTTCACGAATAAAAACGTTCTTTATAGTTATGCTGTCATTCACAATGGCCCATCCCCCAAAAAATATATAATCAACGCGTCACACATGAACGAACTCCCGCCGCCGCGCGCTGGCTGTATTATAGCATAATAAACCGCAGGCTTGCAAATTGTATTTTCCGGGCCGCGAAAAAGCGCGGCATAAAATTTCGCTTGACATCGGGCCGCGTCTGTGGTATCTTAGCATTGCGAATTTGTATACGGAGGCATAGCTCAGCTGGTAGAGCACATGCTCCACACGCATGGGGTCGGGGGTTCGAGCCCCTCTGCCTCCACCAAGGATTTCCTTAGAGCCGCAAGGTTTTGAGGAAATTTCTTTTTGCGGCGGCTGTGGGCGTTTTGCCGTTTGGTATCCTCTAAAACCGCCTTTTACCGGGTTGTTTGCAGTAAAATTGCAGTAAAATTAAATGACCTTAGGCTTGTATGTTCCTTGAACCGTTTGCTCGTAAACATCGGTCAGCCCGTCTGCCACGTTGTCGTATACTTCTCTGATCACATGTGTGTAAACCCCAAGCGTAGTCGAAATATCGGCGTGACCAAGCAATCGTTGTACAACACGAGGATTGACGCCCATCTCCAATAGCATGGAAGCGAAAGTATGACGATAGCTGTGGAGATTGATACCTTGTTCATGTAAGCCATGACGTTGCAGGAAGTGGCGGTATGATGAGCGGAAGCCGTAGTAGGAACGCATGCCGCCGCCCCTTGTGGAACAAAAGACAAAACCGCTTTGATTGGGGCAGCGTGGTTCTATATAGGCTTTCCACGCTCTAAGTGCATCCAGCACGACAGATGAAACTCTGATTGTTCGATAGGATGATTTAGTTTTAGGGGGTGACAGTACATTTGAGCGGCCTATACATTCGCCGTTTGCGTTGAACTCGGGCGCACGTGCAACCGATGCGGCAATGGTCAGCGTGCTTTTTTCAAAGCTGACATTTTCCCAACGCAATCCCAACAATTCCCCGCAACGGAGACCCGTAAACATTAGCGTTGTGATAATCGGTTTCATAACGGGGTCGGATGCAGCGGCATCCAAGATGACTTTACGAAGCTCAACGGGGATTACTTTGGCATCATCCTTTTCAGGATTTCTCTCCCGCTTTTGAAGCCTGCAACCGGCAACAGGGTTAGTCGTTATAAGCGCCATTAAACAGGCATGGTCCATGGCTTGTTTGAGTATATCCCGTATGCCTTTAATAGTACGCTGTTGAAAGACGCCGTCGGTGGTCATAGATACCAGCAATTCTTGAACGTGGTATGTAGTAAGATCTTTTACAGCAATATGTCCGAAGGCAGGCATAATGTGGTTGTTGACGATGTTGAGATACCATTCGAGTGTTAGTGGGCTTATTTGTGTCCGCTTAAATTTCAGCACCCAATTTTTGACATAGTCGCCAACTTTAATGAGGCGGGGTTGTGTCGGCTTCAATCCGTTGAAAGATTCCCCGACCGCTTGCGTCACCTTTTTTGCGACTTCCTCGCGGGTATCGCCGTAATAAGTCTTGCGAAGAGGTTTGCCGTTGTCTTGATAGCCGAAGGTAACTTGGCCGCTCCATCTGCCGTCTTTGCGTTGATAGATGCTGCCTTCTTTGTTACCACGGCGGTTTAATTTTTTACGCGGCATATAATATGCGCTCCTTTCTTTGCCGCGCAAGCCATTGACGGCGGGTTATCCATCGCCAACGGGGTTGGATAAACTTAATTTATACCTTGCGCGGCCAAAATTCAAGTAAAAATATTAAATGTCTTTCGCTTTACTTTGTGATAGCAGATACTCGGTAACAGCTGGTTTTGATATGCGGAGCTGTGTACGATTTTGACACTTGGGATTGAGTAATGTGAGCGCCAAACAGACAGAGTTCACCTATTGGCAACACCGGTCATTTCCGGTGGATTTCCGCAGCTGCCACATATGTTCTTGCAAGAGTTGTCTTGGAATATCAGCGGTTTGGACGATGTGTCGAGCAAGAAACATAAACTGTCTCTATTGACTTGTGGATGTTGAGGAGATACACCGCTTAACCCGGGTGGGCCGAGGATGTGAACCCTCCGCGGCTAACGCGAAACCGAAACTTCGGCCACAGGACATTCATTCCTGTACGCGTATCGGGCCATCTGGGATCTACAACCAAACATCCAAGCGATGACGGACTTGGAGTTTGTGCGGACAGGTTGCCAAGCTGTCCTTGACGGGGCGATTCACTGTACGCTTACCGTCCGTTAGGCGTACAGGGGTACTCAACGGTATGATGTGTGGGTGTTGAGTTTTATGACTGGTTTAGGGTAATCTCACCCGTCAACTGACAGTTGGCGGCTGTCAGGCTAGCAGCAGACTGCGGGTGGGTTATGTATGTTAAGGGTTTGTTTCGTTAACAATTCTGAGTTCTTTTCAGGGACTCGTATTCGTTTGTGATTCTACTCCTTTCGGTTGTTTTTACCATAAAAAAAGCCGCAATTATCTTGAAAAAGACAATTGCGGTTTTTGTGGTGTTGTTAATGGTTCAGGCTGTTGACAGGTCTCCGAGGGCGCACTTGTCCCCGGGGGTTATACTCATTACCTGAAACACTCATTACCTAAAACATGTTTTGAGTGTAGCACATGTTTTGGGGCTTGTCTAGGTGCAAATTTGGCACCCAAACCTGGGCGTGGTTAATACGTTGTTTTGGGTGTGATGACAGCGAAATCTTTTATGCTGTGTTTTTTCATTTGTGGCTTTACTTGCGAGCAGCTCTCCTGATATAATAATGTCAATAGGCAATTAATTAGCGGAGAGGGGTGGTTTCATGGATAAGCTGTTTTATATTCTTGAGCGGATTCACAGAATGACATCCATTCAAATACGCTGTATGAAGCACCATGAGAAACTTATCAGCTTCGGATACGAGAGCATGCAAGATCCGTTTGACTGCGATGCCGGTATTTTGAGCGCCCTTACGCAAAGGCTTAATGCAAGCAAAAAGCCTATACTTGAGTATGAAGACGGAATCGTGGTTTACGGCGCGCTAAACGACGTTTCCGGCTGTCAGATTATACTGGGGCCAGTGCTGCTGGGAGAGGCGAAACCGTTTTTTCACAGCGAATATGCGCGCAGGCATAACATGGATGTCAACGATGTTTTTATCAAGCGGAGCAGTCTTAACGCCATTGCCTCCGCGCTTGCGTTGATTCATTTTGAATGTTCCGGCGAACGTTTGACCGAAACTG
>Ga0099364_10003879_pt1 | contig 22912 bp, 18 predicted proteins | sample TergutTh196P3_FD_73070 | JGI IMG/M metagenome (GOLD analysis project Ga0099364, IMG submission 73070) | Microcerotermes parvus P3 segment gut microbial communities from Pointe-Noire, Republic of the Congo - Th196 P3 | ecosystem: Host-associated > Arthropoda: Insects > Digestive system > Gut ...
CCCTGTTGAAAAGCAACTTATTGAAGGGTATGGCTTTGAGCCAATAACGGGCGATTCAAAGCGACCACTATACCGCTGGAAAGACTGTTACTTCCCTGTTTACTGTTGTTTTGAGCTTGCATCAATAAACGACCGTGCAGAATTTATGTCGTGGGCTGATATGGTTGTTGCTGTTGAACATAACAAAGATACGAATTACTTTAGCAGTATATGGTCGATAAGTGACGCATACAGTATGGTCGCACAAACCGCTACTGGATTTTTGGCAAAGCATGACGCTTTCCTCGAACTGGCAGCAACCCGTCTATAATCCACAGGACGGGCGCATGCTAGTGCGAAGTGATGGTGTGTCCGCCGGTCGAGGGACGACGTGGACAGCAGCTCCATCGTCTTTCGCACGCATCTTATTCCGATGGGCCTGCTGGCCCCTTTTCATTTTATCGCTCCGCGATAATATGTGGCGCTTTACAGGATGCCGCCCGGACAGGCAGTCATGAACTGTATGCAAAGGAATAATACGTCTGTTGGCTAGATGGTTGGTACGTGCATCGACAGAAGGCCACCCTAAACTAAACGGATTGATGATATACGAAAAACCGTCTTTCTGCTCCATTGCATACCCGCCATTGCGCTATGTTTCTTAGGCTAACAGAATCGAACCGAGTGCGTGAATCCACATCTGATGGTGGGGATTTTGCTTTGCCGTCAGTATTCGGAGCGCTTCTCGGATGCTGCGCAGAAGTGTTCGCTACCACCCTTTAAAGGACGCATTTCTCCGTTTATAAAAGAGCCTGATCAACAGGTCGGCTGAACTTCAAAAAAATATTTTTTCGCATTATTTGTAGGGGAGTTTAAACGGTTGACATTGCATCTGAACTGTGTAATATGGGACTATTGCCACAACACTAGGCTGGCTGAAAAGAGCTGGCCCGGCACCTTGACATTTAAACATCCTCAACGCAACGCTGCGGAAAATCCGCTCCGGCGGCATGGCGGGCTGAACGTTTATCATGAGCGCATGGGCCACAATAGAGCCGGCTCTATGCGAGGCCGCTGATTGATATCAGAAAAAACTGAAAGGGGCTATTGCAGTGATGACAACAGGACTAACAAAGGAAGAAGCCCATATCTTTGCCGCTCTTGCGGCATTGGGCGAAGTCACCGTTGAACGGGAGTTGTTCGGAAAGTGGACGGTCGGTCACGGCGAGGCTGTCGGGCCGCTGGTGGCAGGAGGCTGGATTCGGCTGCATGACGGCGGGTGCGGCGAAATGCTGTCTATGTGCAAACGGGTGAGGGAACTTGCGCTCAGCCCGCAGAAACCGGATCTGAGCGGATGCGGATGGGCCGTCAGCCTGCTGGACTCAATAGCTGACGAGCTCTGCGGCCGTCATGACGAAGCGGAACTCCATACGGGCGCGATTAGCAGGATATGGCACGAGCCCGATATGTATGCGCGCGCAAGATGCGTTGCCCAGTCCCGCCTCGCGCTCAACATCCTTGAAAGCCTCGATTGCTCCGGCGCCGAGAGCATGAGCATATGCGTCGAGTTCCTCTCGCGCGTCATGCGCAGCGACTCGCACAACTCGGAGCTTCACCCAAAAAGCGCACTATCGGACGCAAAGGAGGCAGGCTCGGCGCCCGGCGGGGGCGGGCCCGATTCAAAGCTGCCGGAGGAAGCGGCAATGGCGAAAGCCGTCTCTTCTGAGCGAAGCTACAAATATTACAAGAGAATATCCGGATGCATCTCAATAAGGAAGTTCGACAGAATCGCGGCGGACATCCTTAAAGACGACAGGCTTCTGGAGGCAGACAGGATCCACGGCCTGCAGCACATGGTCAGGATACTGGGTTTCTCGCCTTTCAAGTCAAGCATGCTGGACGATTGCGAGGAAGAGCTACGGATGCTGACCGAGAGAATGATAATGGAAGGGAAACCCGCAACGGCGGACATGATACTGTATTGCTCGGATGCGAGGAAGCGCCGCAGGGCGCAACGAATCTTGTCGCACCTGTCTCCGCTGATGGACTCAGAGGAAGCGTCGATGTATGAAAGGCGCTTGCACTGCGCGCAGCTTATCATGCTGGCCGCCTGCGCGGATGACGGCGGCGGCGTGTCGGAACTTGTCGGCAGATACTACTCGCTCATTCCCGCAGACTGCGGGGAGGAGCGGGAGCATGTCCGGTGGATGCTGACGCCGGCCGTCCTCGCAATAGACCTCGCCGCGAAACTGCATTCAAATGGCTGCGACGACGCGGCTCACACGGTAGTACGGGAAGGCTTGGCCCTGCTGGAAGCTGACATGCAAAAGCCGCATCGGACGAATCTGAACCGCTACGATGCCTTGGGCCTGGCTGTCAGGCTCGGCGGTAGCGTAGAAGATGCCCGGATAGTCGAAAGCTGCAAAGTCAAGCGCAGTGAAGCGCTGGGCCTGGGTTTCACCGCCGACATATATGACGTGATGGGAAGCCACGTGCATTGAGATCGGAAAAAAACGGAGGTTTAGATGATGGATATAAGGAAACTGCCTCTTGAAGAGGCCGATGTGCTGCGCGGCTTGTCGCTGCTTGGCGATTCCACAGTCGACCGCGCGGTATTTGAAGCTTGGCTTGGCGGGCGATGCGGTAGCGAGATTGACCGACTCGTGGAGAACGGATGGGTTCAGCTTCGCGTCATTGACTCGTCGGAAAAGCTGACCATGCGAAATGATGTCGGGGCCATGGCGCGCAATGCCCTGAAACCGGATATTTGCAACTGCCGCTGGGCGGCCGATCTGTGCAGAAGGCTCGCAGGCGACCTTGCGGGCAAGGCGGGGTTCGTAGCATCCGTCCTAGGTAAAAAAGGGGTGATCTGGCACCACCCGGACCTTTATGAAAGGGCGCAGTCAAATATGGCCGCCCGTCTGCTTCAGAACATATTGAAGAATCTTGACTACGCAAGCGCCGGGAACATGGAGTTTGCGGTCGGCACGCTCTCAAGCGCGATCGAGGGCGATGCCCGCCGCGCTACGTGCTTTGGAATGCTCGACGTTTCATTGTTGGAGAGTATCATCGGCTCCCCCCGTTTTGACGGGTTATCAAATAGCAATAAGTTCGACGCATACAACTTGCGCGCCATCTTTTGGGCCGCAGCCCTGGGCTGCATGTTTATAAGCGCATCCAACAGCGAAGGGACGCCGCTGCTGAAGGACGCATTCATATGCCCCGCATTCTACTGCTCCGCGCTCCATGACATATTTGGCTGGGAAATAGACGGGGACGAAGACGGCTTCATAGCAGCCTACTTCGATCAGGCGAGAATAATCACTGAAAAGATCATAGAGTGCAGCTTGGAAACAGAGGCGTTTGTGAACAGCCTGAGCGAAAATGAAAAGCCCATATACATCCCGAAGGTTTATGGGACGCTTATGGGTTTCGTCGAATCTGTCAACTATAATTACAATGGCAGGCGTCTGTTGTTCACGCACAGCGACGAGGTGTTCCTGTTCATAGACGGCTTCGAGGAAAGGAACGCCCTTTCCGAAAGCTTGGCGGGCGAGTTCCACAATGAATACCAAAGGTTCATATCCGAACTTTTCCCATACAAGAGAAGGCATCGGGCGGAAAGCGGTGCCCCGCCCGACGCCAGCCAGACGCGCGATAGCCCGCGCCATGAGCGCTCCTTGAGTTACTACAGAAGGGTAGCGCACTGCATATACGTAAATGAACTGGACAAGCTCACCGAGGAAATATTCGGGGATCGGTTCCTTAACGACAGCGACAAAGCCAGCAACATGCAGAATGTGCTGGAACTCCTCGGGCTTTGCCCATTTGAGCCTTTTCTTCTCGACTACGAAGCGGAGCTGAAGAGGAACACGGAATGCGCTTTGAGCAAAGGCGGGGCCGACAAGGATGATTTGCTTCTGCGCTGCCAGGATACGGTCATACAGGCTAAGGCTCAAAGCATTCTAGCCAGGCTCTCGCCGCTGGTTGAGTCGTGCCGTCCGTCCCTCACCGCATATTGCAAGCACTATGCGCAGCTCCTGATGCTGGCTTGCTTTATGAACGCCATGGGCGACGTGCCCGGATACATTGAAAAATACTACGCATACAAACCTAACGTCGCTTTTGGCAAAAAGGTTTTTCCGTTTTCGATAACGACCGAGTTCTATGACAAGCTACTGTCAATGAACTTTCCCGAAGTGGCAAGGGCGTTACTGTCGAGCGGGCTGAGGGTGATAGAAGACGGGCTCGCAAGCACCCGCCGGACGCCTGAGGACCTCTATGTGATCTGCGGAGAAGCCGCCGAATACGCAGAGCGCGTAGGAAACCCGAAAAAAGCCGAGCACTTCAGGATCAAAAAGGCCGAAGCGCTGAGCCTTGGGTTTACGGCATGGTAATCGCCCGATGCCGCACTTTGCCCACGCGGGCAGAAAAAGCGGGATGGCAGGTTGCTGTTGTGACGACAACAAGACTGTGAACAAAATGTTAATGTTCAGTGAAAACATGGGAAATCAGGCCCGGTTTTTTGTAAAAAGCGCTTTTTGGCGATTATTGTACAGGCGGTTCAGACATACTGCAGGCGGGGAAACCCTCAATATAACGGTGGAAAGCTCGCGCTGATTACGCGTCCGGAATATTATAGGGATCTTTGCATGGAAGCCAACATGTTCTCTCCACCGAAAAGGATGTGTTGTTATGAACTCGTCAGCAATGTTCGCGGATTTTCCTGATATCCTAACGATTGAAGACCTCCGGGAAGCACTCTCCATAGGGCGTTCGACTGCCTACCGCCTAATTGCGAGCGGTGCTATAAGACACTGGAAAATTGGCAAGGCTATCAAGATTCCCAAGCAATTTCTAATAGACTATGTAGCGGATTCATGCAAAAATTCAGTAGCAACAAGTTCGCTGTCCGAAGGAGGTATTGAGCAATGACAGCGAGCTTACGAGAAAAAAACGATAGATACCACGTTGTTCTATCATGGTAGCAAAACGGAAAACGCAAACAGAAATCGTTCGCAACCGGAATTCCGGTCAAGGGGAGCAACGTAAGGTAAGCAGAAGCAGCGCGGTAAAAGATACTTAGCGAATGGGAGGGCAGAATTTACTCGCTGTCGAAAATATTGGCAGTTTATCTGGCGTGCTTTCAGAATTTTTCTCTCTTTTTTCTTAGAAAAAGTGTATAGGAAATTAAAGCGTAAATGGATAATAATGCAGGATAATGCTGCATATTATGCAAGAATTACCAAGTGCGCGATTTTTTGCCAAAATGCCCGCAAAGCCGCATTCCGCCTTGCTGTTTCCCGTTTTGCAAAACGGGGTTTTGAGACTTTTCGGAGGTTCGGCGCAGCTTGTGAATATTATGACGGTTTTCGGCTGTTTCGGGATGCCGCAGACGCTTTTGGCTTGTTCGAGGTATGCTGCCGCGCACTTCGCGGAACGGCCCAAAACGATGCCTGTCGAAGCGGCATGGAGGATCCTCAGGGGTACTGGGGCAGTTTCTCGAAGAACCCCGCTCTCCGCCCATTCCGAACAGAACCGAAGAAGTCCTCCCGGTTTTCAGCGTCGACGTAGCCTTTGTACAAATTGACCTTGAACACGAGATAGTTCGGAAGGTAGTCCACAATCCCTGCGGGCTCAAAAAGATACCCCAGCAGGCACGCCTCCAAATCCGAAGCGAGCTGCCCATGATTCACGCTGCTCATGTGACCAATGTCCGCTTCGAGCTCCTCCGCGCTCTCAGCAACCGTAGTAGCGATCTGGGTTTCGCAATCTGTGGTACAAGCCGCCGAATCGTCGCAAATATGCACTATCCGGCTCTCCTTTGTTTTTGTCTTGCTTATTGCCGTTTCCCACCAAGCAATTTGAGCGGCTCTTCCTTCACATTGCCGCGCATGAATAATACGGATACTAAGACAGACTCAATCAACAGAACCAATCCGGCAATGGGGGCATTACACTTCAACAACGGTTGTTTTAATTGGAGTTCGCCCCGTGCATATGACAATATCTCCCACAACCCTTGCAAGGTATCTTCGTGTACGCTTATTTTAATTCTTCCTTGATTGACTTTATCAGAGTTCTGCACATCGTTTTTACCTTATCAACAGCGATACCCATATCAACAGCGATACCCATCTGCTATCCAGCTGCAAGTCCGGTGTCACGCCTAATCCCATAAGTCGATCGCATTTCGTTGGACTCGATTTCGCTCACTGACCCACTAATTAGACCAGAACCTCGAATGTAGTAGCATGGCATATTTCTGTGTGGCATATGGGTAGGTTTATATGAGCGATCTCAGGTTGTGCTTAGTGTTGAAGTCCTTTATAAAACGTGAAAGCTTGTCTTTCAAGTCGGCTAGGTTCAGTCCGGTCATACCGCTTGTCATCAAAAGTGAATGTTACAAGGAAATCCCAGTCATTGCATAACCCCAGTTCCCGAATTTTAGACCTAGACCTATAAATACTGGACGCGAACCTTTCACCAAGCCGTCTGATGGCGGTGGGGTTGCCGCCGCCATTGCCGGCTCCGCCGCCGCTTCCGCGGTTCCCGTTGCCCGGCATGTGCATTTTGTGCTTTGCCGGTGCGTACCCCGGAAGCCTGCATCGCCGCTGTACGATGATAACGTAATAATTATCGCGATACTTTTTAATGCGTGCCAAGTCATTGACATATAGTGAGACTATACTGCTGCTGGTTGCTCCGCGCATATTGCATCCTCCTTTGTTGTGCTTTGTTTGTTTAGCGAGATGTGTTGACTATGTGAACTCCCCCAAAGGAGCTCAAAAACTCATCAATCGTCCGCTATGCCAACTTTTGCATCTTTCGCTCATTAACAGATAGTATGTCAGAAGGCCCAGGTTTTTTTCGCGAAAAAAGCCGAGAGGAGTTTGCCACTCCGTCTCGGCATAAAAAGCATGCTTTGCTTGGTTAACATGAATGAAAATACGAGCAAACACAAGACAGCATATATAACATGGCCTACCGCTTGGATGCGCTTGAAGCGTTTAACAAATGTCTTGTCAAAAGGATTTCAGTAAAAGGTTGCTTTGCGTAGCTGACTGGATTGCCGCATGGGCGAAAAGCCGGCGTGACGCTTTTTTAAATATGAACAAGCTGTAAATTATTTGTAAAATCGAAGAGATACATGCCTTTTTTCCGCAAAAAAACGCAAATCTGCGATTATTGAGCGACCCATTCTGACATATTACAAGCGGAAAACCCAAAAAATCCGGTGGGAAAGCACGCTGTGATTACGCGCCCGGAGCACAAAAGGAATAGTCAAGCAGGGAAACCAACATGTTCTCTCCACCTAAAAAGGATGTGTTGTTATGAAACCTTCGACAATGTTCGCGGATTATCCCGATATCCTCTCGATTGAGGATCTCCGGGAAGCACTGGCCATAGGGCGATCGTCGGCCTACCGCTTGATCTCGATCGGCGCGATCAAGCACTGGAAAATCGGCAAGTCTATCAAGATTCCCAAGCAGTTCCTAATAGACTACGTGGCGGACTCATGCTATAATACTCGAATAGTAGAGAACTCGCCGTCCCAAGGAGGTATTGAATGATGACGGCGAATTTATATGAGAGGTACGGAAAGTATCAGGTCATGCTATCATGGCAGCAGGACGGAATGCGCAAACAAAAATCCGTGGCGACGGGAATCACAGTTCAGGGCAACAACAAGAGAGAAGCCGAAGCAGCCAGAAAGCGGATTCTTGCCGAGTGGGAGGAGAAGGTTACTGAAAACTTTCAAGATATTCTCTTCTCGGATTACCTGAAACAGTGGCTTGAAGACATCAAGTGTTCTATCGCGGAGACGACGTACTACAGCTACAAGGATACAATAGAAAAGGTGATTTGTCCGCATTTCGACAAAGTGGGAGTCAAGCTGAATGACCTGAAGCCGCACCATATCCAGAGTTTTTATACGAAGAAGCTCAACTCCGGCGTGACTGGGAACACTATCCACCACTACCAGGCTAATATCCGGAAAGCATTGAAGGATGCGGTCAGAGTCGAACTGATTCCGAGCAACCCCGCCGACAAGCTGATTCTTCCCAAAAAAGAGAAGTTCAGGGGAAAATCTTTCACGCCGGAGGAGTTGCGAAAGCTGGCGGATGGCGTGCGGGGATCAAAGCTGGAAGTCCCGGTTATCCTCGTCTCCTGGTTCGGTTTGCGTAGGGGCGAGATCGTCGGGTTGCGTTGGTCGGCAATCAGTTTTGAAACCATGACACTCAGCATTGTTGGCACTGTCACCAACAAGGGTGAGGGAACACCAGAAGAGAAAAAAGCCTACCGAGAAACAGCAAAGACGGATTCAAGCTTCCGTTCGTTTCCGATTTCAGAGGAGGTTGCCCAGTATCTGCAAGAGCTGAAGCGTCAGCAGCAGGAAAACAGACAATTGGCTGGGAGCGGTTACAACGAAAAGTGGCTCGATTTTGTATGCGTGGATAAGATCGGAAACCTGATTAACCTTGACTACATAACCAATATGTTTCCGAAGCTGCTAAAACGGCTGGAGTTGAGGCATATCCGGTTCCATGACCTTCGCCATACCAACATAACGCTACTGTTGGAATCGGGGGCGAGCTTGAAGGACGCGCAGGACTGGGCCGGGCACGCGAACATCTCGACGACAGCGGATATCTACACCCACATCCAAACGCAAAACAAGAAGCGTCTGACCGGCTTCATGGGCAGCATTCTCAGCGGAAATGTTAGTGATTCTGTTAGTGATGGCTCCGCGCCCCCTGTTTAGCACAAAAACGAAAACCCCGTAGCCATTGCAACTACAGGATTTCCGATGGCACGCCCGACTGGATTCGAACCAGCGACCTACAGAGTCGGAGTCTGTCACTCTATCCAACTGAGCTACGGGCGCATATATGGCATGGTTTGGCGGCCATCCGGTGATTATTATAGCAGACAAACTAACCTGTGTAAAGCAAAAAGGAACCTATAGTCGGGGCAATTGCATTTTGCGCTGTTACCATAAAGTTTATATGCCGCCAATATGCATAACTCAAAAATACGTTAAGGCGAGAAAATTATGGTGGAAAAATTATTGCTTTTATGGTATATTTAAGCAGTTATGTCCGCATCCGTCAGGTTTTGGCGTTCGGCAGTTACACAAATCATTTTATGAGGTGATTTCAAAATGTTACAGTTTTATTCCGCTAATGTCAGGATCGCAAATAGCGCGCGCGCCGTAGATGAGTGCATCGAAATCGCATTTGAGGGTCAAATACCGACGGACTTGAGAGCTATCATCATTAACGCCACTATCGGGCACCCTCTTGATAAGCTTGCCGATTCACTAAAAGAAAAACTGCCGGGAGTCGCCGTGCTGGCCTGTTCCTGTGCCGGCGTAATCGGCAAAACCGGCGTGGGCGAATCCATATATGACTTAGCCATGATGGCCGTCTCAGGCCCCGAAGAGGAAGTCGCCTTTTTTTCCGTCGATGGCGTCTATGGCACAAACTCCTATGAAAAAGGGCTTGAGTTAGCTGAAGGCCTTAAAAAGAAGGCGCCCGGCGCCAAAGTCTTTTACCTCGTCACCCCCGGAATCGCTTCCGCCAACGACCTTTTCATCAAAGCGTTTGACGAAACCTTTGGCGAAGAAACCATCCTTTTCGGCGGCCCTTCCGGCGACAATATGAAGGCGGCCGTTACATATCAATACGCCGGCGACGCCCTGACCGAGCGGGGCGCTTGGGCCGTGGGTTTCGCCGACCCGACTATAAAGGCTGTCACCAGGGCGGCGCATGGCTTTACGGCATACGGCGACCCGATGGTGGTCACAAAATCCGAAGGTAATAAAATCTACGAGCTGGACGGCAAACCGGCCTGGCAGACGTATACTTCCCGCCTCGGCGTCGATACGACTGCGCTTATATCAGAAACAATACCTATCGGGGCGATGGCCGAGGAACTTCCTGCCGACGCCGCCGAGGAGTACGGGAACTCTCATATACTGCGCGCGGTGACAAGCCGTGATGAAGACGGTGCGATCTACTATAACACAACTTGTCCAACCGGAAAAAAACTCTGGCTTACCACGCGGGATGAGGATTTGATATTCTCGGAACAGAAACGTTCTCTGGATTACCTGAAAACGAATACGGGCGCAGGCAGCATCGCAGCCGTCTTCCAGACGGACTGCCTGGCAAGGGGCAGGCTTTTGTTTAACAAGGTCATGAAGGATGAGCTTGTTTTGCTGCTGCATACCGAACTGTCCAATGACGGAATCGTCCCGCCGTGGCTCGGTATGTATGGATTTGGCGAATTTACGCGCCTTGGCGGGAAAAACGAGTACCACAATTATTCAACAGCGCTTCTAGTGCTATACAGGTAATAGTATACAGAGGTTTTATCATGGACGGATTGAGCGGGCCTGAAAGCGACAAAAAAACAAATACCGATTTGCAGGAACAGATTCGCCGGCATGAGCTGTCTGAGCAAAGGGTACGCAGCGTTCAGCATAAACTGGATACGCAAATCGAGTTATTTTCATTGATTCACAAATATTCGCAACAGGCGTTCAATGCCGCGCATCCGGACGAGCTGAGCAGTATTATCGCGGAGGGCATAGCCGATATTTTCCAATTGGAAATCGGCGCGGTTTTTGTAATGGATCCCGCCGCGGAAAGCTTCACGCTCACAGGCAGCTTCAATACCGGCGCGCCCGGGCTTGTTATCCCGCTGTCAAAAGAATGGGCGCGAAAGCAGGGCATAACAGGCCGGATAAAACACAATATCATTCTGGAGTCGCCAACAGCGGATGATTCCCCTTGGAAGGCGCTCGGGATTATCCATGCTGTCTATGTGCCTATTATCGGCAATGACGGCACAAGCGAAGGGGTAATCCTCGGCGGGGTCAGCGAGTCCGGGCAGAATATTTATGACTTTCATCCCACAGATATTCTTTCTTCATTCATGGTATACTGCCAGCAAATGAATGGGATTTATAACAATTTTTCCGCAATGGTCAGGGTACAAGAGGCGGACAGCGCAAAAACGGTGTTTCTGGCAAACCTTAGCCATGAAATGAGGACGCCCATGAACGCCATTATCGGCATGGCGCAAAAATGCAAAAAAAATGACATCGAGGGGAGCCTCAGCAAAGAAATAACCCAGATAGAAATTTCGTCGAAACACCTGCTGGGCCTGATAAACGATATTCTCGATATCTCAAAGATCGAGGGCGGCAAGCTGGTGCTGGAAAATGAAGCTTTTTGCCTGAAGGAACTGGCGGACAATCTGCTTCTTAGCTTAAACCAAACAGTTGAAAAAAAGAATCAGGATTTAGTATTTAATTACTCCGCACAGGAATCAAGCCGCTTTATCGGGGATCCGATGCGCCTTTTTCAGGTATTGCTTAACTTGCTGTCAAACGCAATTAAGTTTACCCCGGAATCAGGCAGAATTGATATCAGCATTGAGGAATTGTCAAGGGAGCAGGAAAAGACGCTGATTAAATTTTCTGTCAGGGACACGGGGATCGGCATCACACCGGAGTTTTTGCCAAAATTGTTTTTGCCTTTTGAACAGGCGGACGGCAGCGCTTCGAGAAAATACGGCGGGACCGGGCTGGGCCTTGCTATCAGCCGGCGCATTGTGGAGCAGATGGGCAGCGAGATTCATGTTGAAAGCGAGGTAGGCAAAGGCACGCACTTTTATTTTACACTCTGGCTTGTCAACGATGAGGATGTATGCCCGGACGGAAGCTGCGGGAATGCTGTTGAGATTCCGGATCTGTCGGGCAAAACGGCGCTGATTGTGGATGATGTGGATATTAACCGGGAAATCATCGTTTTCATGCTTGAGCAAACAGGTATTTCCATCGAAAATGCCCAAAACGGAAAAATCGCGTTAGACATGGTGGAAAGCTCCGCCGCCGGGTACTACAGCTTAATACTTATGGACATTCAAATGCCTGTCATGGATGGTTACGCCGCAGCCAGAAGCATCAGGGCATTAGACAGGCCGGACGCAAAGGACGTCATTATTCTGGCAATGACCGCCAATGCGTTTAAGGAGGATATAGATCAGGCCCTTGACGCGGGCATGAATGGGCATATGAGCAAGCCGGTGGATGAAAATACTTTGCTTGGCATGATAGCCGACGCGTTTCAATCAGAATAAACACGCCCTAAAGGCAGGTGAAAATGTGAAGATTTCTACAAAGGGCAGATACTCGCTGCGTATGCTGCTTGATCTGGCGGAGCACAAAAACGAAGGGTATATCTCACTTAGGGATATTGCTCAGCGTCAGGGCATTTCAAAAAAGTATCTCGAGCAGATAGTGACATTACTCAATAATTCGGATCTTCTGCGGGCAAACCGGGGATATCAGGGCGGTTACATGCTGACGAAGGATCCCGATCAGTATACGGTAGGCCAAATCCTGCGGATAACCGAAGGCAGCCTGTGCCTGGTTGACTGCACGAAAAACGAGCCGAATCAGTGCGAGCGCAGCGGAGAATGCAAAACGCTTCCCGTGTGGCGGGGTTTGGAGATAGTTATCAACGAATACCTCGACAGCATTACCCTTCAGATGATACTTGACGAAAACAGCGCCAAAGGCTTGGACGAATACTACATATAGGGCCGATTTAGCCGCCCTTATCGAATAATGGCGTAGACAGGTACCGTTCGCCGGTATCGGGCAGGATTACCACAATGCTCTTGCCCGCGTTTTCTTCCCGCCGCGCGGCTTTCGCCGCAGCCCATGCCGCCGCCCCTGAAGAAATGCCGACCAGCAATCCCTCTGTATTTGCAATATCCCTCGCCGTTTGAAAAGCATCCTCGTTTGTGACCGTTATGATCTCATCATATATCGAAGTATTGAGTATTTTGGGGACAAAACCCGCGCCTATGCCCTGGATCTTATGCGCTCCTGCCGTGCCCTTGCTCAACACAGGCGAATCGGCAGGTTCGACAGCAATGATTTTCAGATCCGGGTTCTTCTCCTTCAGATACTCGCCCACACCCGTAACAGTGCCTCCTGTACCAACGCCTGATATGAAAATATCAACTTTGCCTCCCGTATCCGCCCAAATCTCCGGGCCGGTGGTTTCCCTGTGAGCTTTGGCATTGGCAGGATTCTCGAACTGAGACGGCATGAACGCGCCGGGTGTGGTTGCAGCCAGTTCCTCCGCTTTGGCAATGGCTCCTTTCATGCCTTTTGCGCCCTCGGTCAGCACAAGCTCCGCGCCATATGCTATGAGCAGCTTGCGGCGCTCAACGCTCATGGTTTCCGGCATCGTCAGTATAACCCGGTACCCCCTTGCCGCCGCAACAGAGGCAAGCCCAATACCGGTGTTGCCGCTGGTGGGCTCGATTATAACAGCGCCGGGGCTTAGTTTCCCGCTTTTTTCGGCGTCGTCTATCATCGCCCGGGCGATGCGGTCTTTGACGCTTCCTGCGGGATTGTAGTATTCAAGCTTAGCGACGGGCGCTGCGCCCAGCTTATGAAACGAGGCAAATTTGCTAAGCCGGAGCATTGGGGTGTTTCCGATAAGCTCGACGACATTTTCAGAGATTTTTGGCATGATGATTACCTCCAAGTAATAATTATAGAATGCATATAGATTTAGTAGTCATTGCGTGAATTATAATCCATATCCCCCCGGTTTGTCAACAGATTTATATCCGTGAAAGGTACTATATGAACAAACTACGTTACATTGCCATTGTTGCGCTGCTTGGTTTTTTTGTGGTCGGCTGCAGGTCGCTCATACAAACGGCGGGCTATGGCCCGGAAAGCATGAATATTGATGGCCGGGATGCGGAAGGCCGGCCTACAGAGCCGGATCCATCGGCTGATCAGGGCATGTATGGCAGCGCCGGCTTTGACGAATACCATAGTATTGCCGGGGTTTCCACAGGCGATTTTCGCGCCGTCTGGGTCGCGACAGTTCTTAACTTGGACTTTCCGTTTCGTCAGGACCTTTCCGTCACCGCGATGAGGCGGGAAATAGACGTCATAGCGGAGTACACAGCGGAGCTGGGCCTAAACGCCGTCATCCTGCAGGTCCGGCCAACAGGCGATGCATTCTACCGGTCCGACATTTTCCCGTGGAGCCATTGGCTTACCGGCGTACAGGGCCAAGCCCCGGCGGACTTTGACCCTCTGGAGTACTGGATCGAAGCATGCCGCCTAAACGGGCTTGAGCTGCACGCATGGCTGAACCCGTACCGGGTCATCCATACGCAGACCGACAGCTCCGACCCTAATTCCCTTGCGCCTGATAACCCCGTCCGCTTGCGCCCGGAGCTTGCCGTGGCTTGGTCGGCCCCTAACGGGAACCGTGGCCTGTTCTTGGACCCCGGCCTGCCGGAGGCAAGGGCGCTTATCATTGACGGCATTGCGGAGATTGTGACAAAATACGATGTGGACGGCGTCCATATAGACGACTACTTCTACCCGGGCACGAATTTTGACGACGCGGCGTCCTTCGCCCGATACGGGGCGGACATGAATCTGGCTGACTGGCGCCGTGACAATGTCAATCAGCTCGTCAGGGATATTGGGGCTGTCATACGCCGGTTGAATGCGGAGCTGGGCAAAAATGTGCGCTGGGGCGTTTCTCCCACAGCCATTTGGATGAACGGCTCAAGCGACCCGCGCGGCGTACCCACGACCAGCGGCCAGGAATCCTATCACGCCCTGTATGCGGACACGCGCCTGTGGGTCATGGAAGAATGGGTGGATTATATTTGCCCTCAGATCTACTGGTACATTGGCTTTGGCACCGCGGATTTTGAAGCCATTTTCAATTGGTGGGTCGAACTTTGCAAGGATTACGACGTGGATCTGTACATAGGCCACGCCGCGTACCGTGAGGCCCAGGACGACCAGCAGCCCAACTGGCGTGGAGAGATGGAGCGTCAGTTGGAGATGGTGGCAAATGCCGACGCGGCAAAAGGCAGCGTGTTCTACAGGTATAATTCCCTGAGGGGCGCTCTCGGCGCCTCGATTCGGGATTTCTACTCCGAAGACGACGGTGGCGGGGAGGACGCTCCGGGCGAGGAGGATACGGCGCCTCCGCAGGTCTTAGCAGACAACGTCCTGACGGTAGGGACCCCTTGGCAGGACACGTCCATTGGGATACCCCCGGGCGAGTCCCGTGGATATAACATTACCGGGACCAGCGACCCCGGCAAGCCGCTGTATGTAAACGGCAGGGAAGTTCCAAACCGCACTGCCGAGGGATATTTCGCACTGTTTCCGCCTATTGAGCCGGGTGAAAATGTTTTTACGTTCACCCAAGATGGCCACGTTGACGTTACGCGTGTGATAACGAGAAACGCCCCCGCGCCGTCCGCTTCATCGCCGGCGCCCCCGACGACCACTACACGCGTTACGGTCCCGGCATTCGCAACGGTCATATCAGACTCGGCCTGGGTCTTTCCGTCGAATACCACCTCCGGCGGCTCAGACTGGCTGCTGCTCCGGGGCCAAACCGACCTCGTCGTTGCCGAGTCCGCCAACGGTTTTGTAATGCTTTCATGCGGCAGATGGGTAAGCGGAAGCTCAGTAGAACTCAGCACCGGGGCGGCGTATGCGGAAAACCCGCTCCAAAACGGACGGTACCGCGCCGGGGCTGACTACGACATGGTCGTGTGGCAGTCGGACGTGTTCCCCGCCGCCTATGCCGGATTTGACGGGGAGGTACTGAAGGTCAGCTTCGGGATGCATACGGAGCCGCCGCCCCTTGACCTGCCCGCCAACTTGTCTGAAACGGTTTTCGCAAGCGCCCGCAGCGGCTTCGACGGCGATACGCCCTACCTGGCCTTCACGATCAGGGACGGCGTGAGGTTTGACGGCCACTATATTGATTATGAAAACGGCGAATTCCGCCTGCACCTGAAAAAACGAAAAACTCTGGCGGAAGGGCCAAGGCCCCTTGCCGGAGTCACGATCATGCTGGATCCGGGCCACGGCGGCGAAGAATACGGCGCCATCGGCCCAATGGGCCGCTTAATGCCGGAAAAAACATTGAACCTTATAAACGCGCAAAAGCTAGCCGAGCGGCTTAATGCCCTTGGCGCAAGCGTCCATATGACCCGCAGCGCGGACGTTGGCATTTCCCTTCAGGAGATAGTCGATTTCAACCTGCGCATAAGGCCCGACCTGTTCATTTCCCTTCACGTAAACAGCGTATCGGAGACGACTAACGCCGCAAACGTCCGGGGCTTCACAGTTTGGTACCGGAATCCGGGCAGCGTGGAGTTTGCGCAAACAGTCCTGGATATAATGTACTATATCAACCCCACTACGAACCGGAACAGAAATATTAATCAGGCAAACTTTTTTATCTGCCGCCCTCAATGGGCGCCTGCAATCATACTTGAAGCCGGCTTCATCGTAAACATTAACGACTTTGCCTGGCTGACCGACCCTGCGCAGCAGGACAGGATGGCGGCCGCGACGGCAGACGCCATCCTGGAATACTTTTCATAGGGGGCGTTAATCAGACCAATGTCAACAGGTTAACGATTCTCGTGTAGGGGCGATTATTAATCGCCCGATACGTAATGCCACGCAGAGACACGGGCGATTGATAATCGCCCCTACAAACGCAACGATGAATAAACGCCTTAACCTGTTGACATTGCTAATCAGCTTCCAGATATATTCTGCTGCCGGGCGGTACCGATTGTGTGATAAACACATTGCCGCCGATCACGCTGCCATTTCCGATAACCGTATCGCCCCCCAGAATTGTAGCGCCGGAATAAACCGTTACACCGTCCTCCAGCGTGGGATGGCGTTTTTTGCCCCGGAGGCTCTGCCCTCCCCGCGTAGACAGCGCGCCCAGCGTAACTCCCTGATATAGCTTTACATGGGCGCCAATTTCTGTCGTTTCCCCAATGACTACGCCTGTGCCGTGATCAATGAAGAAGTAATGGCCTATTTCCGCGCCCGGGTGTATGTCTATACCGGTCCGGCTGTGAGCGTATTCGGTCATTATTCTGGGAATGTAAGGAACCTGCAGCAAGTACAGCTCGTGGGCAAGGCGAAATACGCTCACCGCAAAAATCCCGGGATAGGCAAATATGACCTCATGCCTGCTGCCCGCCGCGGGATCCCCGTCATACGCCGCTTGGACGTCGGTAAGCAGAACTTCAATAATATGAGGGAGCCTTTTCAGGAAGCTTTGGCATATATCGCCGGATTTGCCGATCATAGTGTCGCAGCTCTCAACCCCTCCGGCCTCAAGATTCAGCGCGCGGCATATTTGACGTTTCAATTTGCTTTCCGCTTCCGCCAGCAAATTGCTGACAATGCCTTGCGGGTACGCTTCATCTGAGAACCTGTCGTCAAAATACCCGGGGAACAACAGCACCCTCAGCAGTTCGACGACATTCTTCAGCTCATCCTTGTCCGGCAGGAAGTCCGGGTGCGCCGTCTCCTTGCTCAAATGCTTAGAGTGTGCCGCGATGATTTCGGCAGCCATAGAATCAATGAATTTCATAATGCTCACCCAAGCCTTATCATTTCGTCGATACACTTTCTTGCCGAAGCAGCCAGCTCAGGCTCAAGCGTGATTTCTTCCCCGCCTTCATTAATCAGCGTAAGGTAGACGTCCATAAGCGAGGTCGCCTTCATGTTGGGGCACAGCATTTTTTGGCTCAGATAATAAAACCGCTTGCCCGGGCACTCGTACTGCAGGTGTTGCGCGATACTCATTTCCGTGCCGATGATGAACTCTTCGGCTGAGGATGCTTTCGCGAAATTCATTATTCCCGAGGTCGAGCCGACATAATCGGCCAAGGCCACCACTTCCGGTATACATTCCGGGTGAACCAACAGCAACGCGCCGGGATACCGGCGTCCGGCCTGATGTGCGTCGTCAGCGCTGACGCAGGCATGGATCGGGCAGCCGCCCTGCAGCAGCTTAAACTTCTTCTCGGGGACATTCCTGGAAACATAATCGCCCAGATTGCAGTCCGGGAAAAACAGAATCTTCCGGCTGTCAATTTTCCTCACAATATCGATGGCCGAGGATGAAGTAACGCAGACGTCGCTGATTGCTTTTAGCTCCGCGGTTGTGTTAATATAAGCTACGGCCTTATAATCCGGATACTGCCGCTTGACGGCCTCTATCATCTCCGGCTCCATTTGCTCGGCCATAGGACAGCCCGCAATAGGATTGGCGAGGAAAACGGTTTTTTCGGGGGACAGGAGCTTTACGGTTTCCGCCATAAAGCGGACGCCGCACATAATAACTGTTTTCTGGGCAGCCTTGGTGGCTTCCACACTCAGCCCGTATGAATCGCCGCAGAAGTCCGCGACTTCCATAATTTCCCTGGCTTGATAGCTGTGGGCCAGAATACAGACGTCATTTTCCTTTTTCAGCTTTGCGATAGAAGCCTGAAGTTCGCTGATCTTCATTTGCCGCCCACCTCGCATTCCATACCCCCCCGGCCACCTGCGATAAATCCTGTTACAAGCCTCATAAACACTCTCCTGATAACATGCTGTACACATGTGCATTTCAAAAATTATATAATTAATCGCGCCGGGATGTCAAGTCAAACTCAATTTGGATATTTGAGCTTTACAAATGCGTAAAAATGGTATATAATTTGTGTATTATACACAAAGGACTGATGATAAAATGGCTATTTTTAATGCATATTGCACAAATACCCCGTGCGACGCTTTTACGGAGCAAAACATATTTATCGTTTGGACTCCTGAGTACAATATAGGGCTTTCCATTATTGATGAGCAGCACAGAGGTATCGTTTCAATTCTCAACTCACTGCATTACGGAATGCAAAATGATTTTGCTCAGGAGATGCTGGTGCCGACTATCAGAAAGATTCACGAATATGCCCGCATCCATTTTCACGTTGAAGAAAGGCTTTTCGAAAAATACAAGTTCCCGAAAGCCAAAACACATCATGAGCTGCATAAAAAGCTGGCGTCCAATGTAAAGGAAATCGGGCGAAAATGTATTCTTGAAAGGGATCCGTTACATTTCATGGAATTTCTGAAGTTTTGGTGGATCGACCATATCTGCAATGACGACCTGCAGTTCCGGGACTATCTGCGCGTAAGCTCCGTCGGCAGCAGGGAATGCAGGGCTGAGCTGTGCCGCCATAATACGAGGCAGAGGGCGAAGTTCTGAGACTGCCTGTGGACTATTAGCTGCAAAACCAATGTCAACAGGTTGCGGCAAACAAAGCCCCCTTCGCGCACGAAGGGGGTGGCGCAAAGCGCCGGGGGTTGTCCTCTGGCGCCGGTCTGCGGGGAACAACCCCCGCCGTCTGCGGACGGCACCCCCTTCGTGCGCGAAGGGGGCAGGGGTTGCATAACCTGTTGACATTGGTTAAAAACCAACAAAAAACCGGAGGGGTTGTACGTGAAAAAGCTGCTGATTGTAATTGACATGCAGAACGATTTTATCACCGGCGCACTCGGCTCGCCGCAGGCGCAGGCTATCCTGCCAAGCGTCAAGGCAAAAATTGAAAGTTACAGGCAGCGCGGTGATAATGTCCTTTTCACCAGAGACACGCACTATGAAAACTACATGGAGACGCAGGAGGGGAAATGTCTGCCGATACCCCACTGCATCGAAGGCACGGAAGGGCACCTGATTTCGGATATGCTGGACACGGGCGGCAGCAAAGTCTTTGACAAGCCCACATTCGGTTCGCAGGAGCTTGCAAAGCAGGCAGCCGAGGGCGGCTATGGCGAAATCGAGCTTTGCGGCCTGTGCACGGACATCTGCGTCGTCTCAAATGCCCTGATCCTCAAGGCGCAACTGCCGGAGACGCCAATAACGGTTGACTCCGGCTGCTGCGCGGGAGTGACGGAAGAAAGCCACAAGGCGGCGCTTCTGACGATGCAGATGTGCCAGATAAATGTAGTATAGATAGCAATGTCAACAGGTTAGCGATTCTCGTGTAGGGGCGATTATTAATCGCCCGATACGTAATGCCACGCAGAGACACGGGCGATTTATAATCGCCCCTACAAAGCAACGATGAATAAACGCCTTAACCTGTTGACATTGGTTATAGATAGAAGAAAACAAGGGAGTTAAGCGTATGAAAAACAGATTACATTCGCACAAGGCACTGGTGATAATCCTGATTCTGATTATGATGGTCAGCCATGCTGCATGCCAAGCCCCAACCGCACCCCCGCAAGCCTCACAGCGCGAGCTTTCAGATATGACCTCTTCGGGCGCAGGTTCCGCGCCGGAAGATGAAAGCGGCATTCCCGGCGCCTCGGAAAACTCAAACGCGGGCGCAGCGGCGTCCCCAACGCCTGAAACACCTGAGATACCCGTTGCGGTAACAGGTATTAGAATTGTTCTCAGCAGCACAGAGATAGTTAAGGGCACGGTATTATCACCGGATATTACAATACTGCCGGATAACGCGACTGATAAGGACTATACGCTTATATCCAGCGATGAAACCGTCCTGCTTCAAACAGACGACGGGTTTTTAGCCGTAAGCGGCGGCACGGCGGAGATTATCGCAACGTCTGCAGACGGCGCTACAAGCCGGGCGCGCGTCACAGTTATTGTGCCTGTTGAATCGGTGTCTTTTGAGACGGACCGGATTACCCTCGCTCCCGATGAAAGCGTAACGCTGGCCCCTGTCATTGCCCCAAGCGACACAACAGACAGTCAAGTGAGTTTTTCATCAAGCGACGTCAGCGTTGCAACTGTGGATGAAGACGGGGCGGTCCTTGGCGTTGCCGCGGGGACCGCAGTGATAGAGTGTACTGCCGGAAATATCAGCGCGAGCGTCAATGTCACGGTGGCGATACCTGTTACCGGTATCAGCGTGAGGGCGGACAGGCTCATATACACCGTCGGCGATCAAGGCAGCTTGACTGTTCAGTTCAGCCCGGAGGATGCCACAGATAAAACGTTTGCCATAAACGTAAGAGGGGGCGCTGAGTTCGGCGAAGAAAACCTGTTTATCTGCACGGCCGCCGGAGAAGCGGTATTTACCGTCACCGCCGTAAACGGCACTTCATCCAGTTTTACGATTTACGTAATTGACCTTGCCGCTTTTGCCGATGAAGTGTTTAAGCTGACAAACATCGAGCGCATGAACGCCGATCTGCCGCTGTTTGAGCAGATGGAGCCGCTTACACGTACGGCGGAGGTGCGGGCAAATGAGATTGTCACGTATTTTTCCCACACCAGGCCGGATGGGAGGGAGTTCTTCACAGCCTTTGACGAGAACAATGTTGATTGCATGTGGGCGGGTGAAAACCTCGCAATGGGGCAGCGGACCCCGGAGGACGTCGTCAGGGCATGGATGGAGTCGCCGGGCCATAGGGCGGCCATTCTGAGCAGCGATTTCGGCCACCTTGGCGTCGGGATTGCAATTGACTCAAATGGGACCCTATTCTGGGCGCAGACTTTTACGGATTGATTTTGCTGATTATGGGTTGATAGGTGGATGGGATGCTTCGTCAGGGTCAGTATATACCTTGTTAAGTTCCAATGTGCGGATAGCCCTGATGTGCTATGAGCGTGAAGCATCGATGTGTCACAGGCACGTTATCAGGGATTATATTAAAAATGCGCACGAGGTAAGGAGCATAGATTTATGACATACGAAAAGAAGCGGGTTTACATTGTAGTTAAGACATATCCGACAATTTCAAAAGAATATTCGGAACTTGTCTGTACGGCTGGTGTTCTTGAAGATGGTTCGTGGGTGCGCCTTTATCCGGTTCCGTTCAGGAAACTGGACTTCGACCAAAAGTACCCTAAATATACTTGGATTGAGGTTGACGCGGTTCGCAACATGGCGGACTTCCGCCCCGAAACATATCGACCTGACCTGTCAACGCTTTCCGTTGACACGAAGCCGAAGAAGGCTGACTGGAACGAGCGGCGCAGGATTATTTTTAATAACAAGAAGGTTTATACTGACTTGCAAGAGTTGATTGACAAGGCAAAGGCGGATGGCACTTCCCTTGCTGTGTTCAAGCCGACTAAGGTGCTTGATTTCATCGTTGAACCTGTTGAACGCGACTGGGACGCTAATAAGTTGGCTATTTTACAGGGGTTGTCACAACAATTAAACCTGTTTCAGACGGCAGAGGAGATAGAACAGGAATTTAAGGTTGTTCCCAAAGTCCCGTATAAATTCTCGTATAGGTTCGAGGACGAAACAGGAAAGCAATCTACTATGATGATTGGGGACTGGGAGATTGGTATGCTGTACTTTAACTGCCTTAAGCGGGCGGAGGGTGACGAGAATGTTGCAACGACAAAGGTACGGGAGAAGTATTACGATGATTTCATTAAAAAAGACCTGCATTTCTTCCTCGGCACTACGAAGCAGTTCCACAATGTAGCTCCTAACCCATTTATTATTATCGGCGCGTTCTATCCGCCGATGCCGTCTGCGGAGCATCAGGTGAGCTTATTCGATTTATAAGGCTGGAACACGGAGGACAGAGGTATGGACAGAGAGTTTTTCCCGCCGCGCTCAGAAGCTCGTCCGATGATATACGCATACGAGGACAGCAACCCTGAATACAAGGGGCTGCTTAAAGTCGGCTATACTACTGTCGATGTTGAACGGCGCGTGGCACAACAGTATCCCACGAAACGTCCGGACGGAAAGCTCCCCTATCGTATCGTGTTCGCGGAGTCTGCAATGTATTCGGACGGCGGCAACTTCTCTGACCGTGACATTCACAGGGTACTGAGAAACCGCAATATGCACGTTGACGGCGAGTGGTTCCGCTGTACGGTGGATGACCTGCGGGCTGCCTACATTACTGTCCGTGACCGCGTGGAAAACATCGAGAACCGCACTCGTGACTTTGTGCTGCGCCCTGAGCAGGAGGAAGCTGTTAGCAAAACAATCGGATACTTCAGTTCAGCTGCAAAAGAAAACGATTCACGCTCGGCTAAGTTCCTGT
>Ga0099364_10003880_pt1 | contig 22904 bp, 18 predicted proteins | sample TergutTh196P3_FD_73070 | JGI IMG/M metagenome (GOLD analysis project Ga0099364, IMG submission 73070) | Microcerotermes parvus P3 segment gut microbial communities from Pointe-Noire, Republic of the Congo - Th196 P3 | ecosystem: Host-associated > Arthropoda: Insects > Digestive system > Gut ...
GAAGACGCCGGGAGGAACAGCCCTATCCCTCCCCCCCCCCATTTTAAGCAGCTTTGCGGCAGTCTTAGCATTTTTCGGACTTCGGGCATACCCTGATGGTTTTTATGCGTTTAAACGCAAGGCATTGGGTTTTTTCAAAAAAGAAAAAATGTGCCTTCGCTACTCGTTTTCGTATATTCACAGTAATATAGTTAGTAATATTTTTTTTTATAATTTTTTAAAAACAAGTAATAATGAAGCAGTCAGTAAATAATTTGATTAGCGTAATGGAAGCGGCAAACCATTCAAAAAACAGCGCCATGGAAGCCAAAAACCATGTAAAACACGGGACGAGTTCGAAAAGCATTATGAGTAGTGTTTTGAAAAGCATTGCCGTTTTGTCTTTTTCAGTATTTTTCTTTACCTCAACGGCTTTTGCCCAGCAAGGCATTTCCGTTTCAGGTAAGATTAGCTGTGATGACAATCCTTTGATTGGCATAACCGTTAGAGAGAAGGGAACCACTAACACTGCGTTGTCGAACCTTGACGGTGAGTTTCAGATTAGCGTTGCTAACGCTGAAGCCGAGTTGTTATTCACGTTTCCGGGCTACAACACCGTTGAAGTTGTCGTTGGCGAGCAGCGCACATTAGCTGTAGAGATGCAGAGAAACGACGAGCCGAGTGAAATTGACATGGAAAAACTTCACGCACAAGGCGAGGATGTAACAAAAGTACTTGGTGATGTTCAAAATCAGTTGAACGAAATCATGTCGGAGGTCGGAACGCAGGTTAGCAATATTCGTACTGCAGCCCTTGAGCAAGCCACCAAATTGCGTAGCGAATCTAACGCGGCGGCTGATAATCTATTGAGTTCTGCAGCAAATCCCGTTGCAAGACGTGCAGCCCAACCGGCAGCCGACAGAACTCGAGCTGAAGGAGAAACAAATGCAAGTAGAGTAGAGGAACAAGCCGAAACACAGGCAGAGAACGTTATTCAGGCAGCACAAAGCAGAGCCGACCAGCTAAAAGTTGCTGCGTTTTTGCAAATTCAGCGAGTAAGTGAAATTTTGGAGTAAAGAAAAGGAATGGTGTGAAACACATTGATGAAAATTTTTCATCAATGTGTTTTTTGTTTCAAACAATGTGGTGCGGACCGTGCCTCGCAGATAACAAAGACTTTGCGCCTCATAAAAGCAAATTCGACCCTGATGAAGTTGCTTTTGTTTACCTTACCAATGAAACGTCGCCTATTGATACTTGGCGTTTGCTTATACCTGAACTGACAGGCGAACATTAACGCCTTACCGGCAGCCAGTACGAGTATATGAGAGAGCGGCTTGGCGTGGAAAAAACATCTATACCTTCATATGTACTTCTCGACAAAAACGGGAATAAGGTATCTTCTCCTTATTTTCGTGGAGTTGGCGAGTTCTTGACTGAAATCAACAGAGCGTTGGCAAAATGACCAAGATGTAACTATGGACGAAATGATAACATTAGTTAACTATTTTTTCTTTTTCACAAAAATTATCAATCCGGCAAACGTTAAAAGTCCGTTCAAAAGAAGCAGTTCAAAGCCAAACTGATAGCCGTTTAACCATTCGTTTGAATTGCTGTCCAAGATGTAGGTAACGATTGGTGAAATAACCGCTATAATGGGAACTGCGCGGTCTATTACTTTCCATTTTGTAAAGAGTCCGAAACTGTACAGTCCCAGCAAGGGACCGTAAGTGTAACCGGCTATTGTAAAAAAACGGTCAATTATAGCCTTATTTTCCAGTCGATTGAATGATAAAATTACTAAAAAAAACAACGCTGCAAACAAAAAATGTATAACATATCTTATGTGAAATTTTTGTTTTTCGGGCAATTTACGTTTGTCTAATCCAATGATATCAATACAAAATGAAGTAGTTAATGCCGTTAATGCACCATCGGCGCTTGAAAACGTTGAAGCAATCAGTCCTATCAGAAATACAATTCCCGCAAAGGCGCCCAAATGATTGATGGATACAGTAGGAAACAGTCTATCAGAGAATTCAACAGCGATGTTATTTGACGCTGCGTAAAAATGCAATACAGCGCCTAAGAGCAGGAACATTAAATTTACAACAATCAAAATAATACTAAAAGTGAACATATTTTTTTGGGCGTCGCGCAGATTTCTACAACTTAAATTTTTTTGCATCATGTCTTGGTCAAGTCCGGTCATGGCGATAGTAACAAAAACTCCGGCAACAAACTGTTTTAAGAAAAAACGCGGATTAGTCCAATCGGTTACCAATATTGCTGAATATTCACTTTGTTTGACATTTGAAACCATATCGAAGAACGACCATTCTAACGATATACAAACAAGAAATATGGTGACAACTACCGACAGCAACATGAATGACGTTTGAAGCGCATCAGTCCATACAATTGTTCGTATACCGCCTCTGAACGTGTAGAGCAGCACCAAAAGCGTTGAAATAAGCGCCAAAAGCCAAAACGGAATCCCAAGTGGCATAAATACGAACAAATCAAGCACATAAACCGAAATAAACATTCGCAGAGCAGCGCCAATTCCGCGAGAGACGATAAAAAACGAAGCTCCGGTTTTGTATGTAAAACTTCCGAAACGACCTTCAAGGTAGGTATAAATTGAGGTTAGATTAAGTCTGTAATACAATGGCAACAATACCAATGCAATTACGGCATAACCTGCCACAAAACCAAAGACCATCATCATGTACGAAAACTGTGTTGCACCTACCCATCCCGGCTGCGACAGAAAAGTAACCCCTGACAGAGATGCGCCAATCATGCCGTAAGCAACTATATACCACGGCGATTGCCGGTTACCGGTATAGAACACCGAATCGTTTGCTTTGAGCGATGTACGTCTGCTGATTAAAAACAGGAAGAAAACATATGCGATAACAGCAAAAATCATTTTTCAAAAGTCGTCGATTATCATTGATTTTTTCGTTGTCTAATTGCCTCAAAAGTTAGGATTGCCGCCGATGTCGACACATTAAGCGAATCTATTTTTCCATGCATAGGTATTTTTATCAAACTGTCGGCATGTTGAATCCAGAAATTGCTTAATCCGTTTGCCTCAGAGCCTAAAACTAAAGCCGAAGACTGTCTGAAGTCTTCATTATAAAATAAGTGTGAAGCCGTCAAAACGGCTGCAAAAATCTTAATGTCCGATTGTTTCAGCCAAGTATATGCCTCTTCGCCGGAACATACTAATATCTGTTGTGTAAAAACGCATCCTATACTTGAACGGATAGTATTTGGATTGTACAAATCGGTAAGAGGCTCGCACACCACAATCGCATCTACGCCGGCAGCGTCTGCAGTTCGTAAAATTGCGCCAAGATTGCCGGGTTTTTCAATTGCTTCAACTACAATCACAAGCGGATTGGTGGATAAACGCACCATTTCCGGAGATAAATGTTTATATTCTGCAATGGCTATTATTCCGTCTGAATCTTCGCGATAAGCTATCTTACGGTACACATCGCGATCAACGCTGTCTGTATGCACATTCAAACTGTCGAGCAATTTTTTTCCTTCTACATTTGTTATTTCATCGCAAACAAAAACGTTGCGAATGGTATATCCGCCTGATATTGCCATTGCCAACTCACGAACGCCTTCAATTACAAAAAGATTTTGACTGCGGCGTTCTCGTGAATTATCTAACAATCTTACCGTATTTTTGATTTTTTGATTTTGAAGACTGGTTATCATCAAATTTTAAGTCCTTATAGTTTATTTCTCGATAAAATCATCAGCCGAAGGCGGTGCGCTGTCTGCTCCCCAAGTACTGTTCGCCTTGTTGCCCATCACTAATAAAAGCTTGCCTCCGTTTTTTATATCGTCATGACTAAACCATGGCTTGTTCCATTCTTTCCCATTCAGTTTTGCCGACTGAATGTATTTGTTTTCTGCAGTGCAGTTTATTGCTTCTATTTCGAAATATTTTCTATCGCCCAAATCTATTTTTACATATGTAAAAAGTGGGCTTCCAATATTGTAGTATGGCAATCCGGGCGTTACCGGATAGAATCCCATTGCCGAAAACACAACAAATGCCGATAATCCGCCGCCGTCTTCATCGCCGGGCACACCCATAAGGTCGTTTCGAAACCATTGTTTTAACATACTGCGAACGAGTTTTTGCGTTTTCCATGGCTGTCCGGAATAGTTGTACAGATACGGGATGTGCATACTTGGCTCGTTTCCCATTGAAAATTGTCCTGCGTTTCCGGTATGGTCGGGCAGTTGGGCATAAAATTCGAATTTGCTTCTGCCCAGCGCGGTTCTAAAAGTGGCGTCTAAATTAGCCGAAAATGCTTCGGGAGAACCCATTAATTTTACAAGGTCGGAAATGTTGTGCTGCACGTTCCAACGATAAATCCATCCGTTATTTTCGCTATAGTAATCGCGCGCGCCTTGACCGCCGGAAAAACGATAGTCGAACGGCTCAATAAAGTAGCCGTCTCTACATTTAGGGTGAAAAAATGATGTTCGAGGGTTAAACAGATTGCGGTAATTATACGAGCCTTGCAAAAAATATCTGTAATCGTCCTCTAATCCCAATGTTTTGGCTATTTGTGCCAGACACCAGTAATCGTAGCTTGTACCTAATGTTACTGCAACTGTTTGGCGCCTTTCATACGAGTGTACGCTGCTGACATATTCTTCCTGTCCGGGCTTTAATGCCGGAAAATAACCATTTTCTTTGTAAAATTCGTCTAATTCTCCCGCTCGTTCGCGCACCCATGGCAGCAGGGTAGATTCCATAATAGCGTTACGCGAAGCTGTGTATGCGGCTTGCAGATCGAAACCGCGCAATCCCTTACAGTATGCGTCCCACACTGTTATAACGGCATGATTGCAGTTCATTACCCAATGATCTCCTGCAACTTCGGGAAATTTCGGCATCCAATTCTCTTCGCTCTGTTGAGCCATTCGTACTAACGAATTTATCATATAAGCCTCTATTTCCGGCTCAATGATAACACGTAGAGGATGCACGGCAAGATATGTGTCCCAAATCCAATCATCTGTGTAAAAAGGCGTACCTTCATCATTGTGAACACGACCGTCAAATGCGCTGAAATAACGCCCATCTTCAGAGATGTTTACCATGCGTTCGTATGTGCGATAGAGCGAGGTGTAGAAAACTGTTTTGTCATTTTCGCAAGAGCCTTTTACTTTAATTTTTCCAAGCGTTTTGTTCCAAATATCCCGTCCGGTCTGCGCTACATGTTTCCAATCGTATGTATTTATTTCTGAGTTTAAATTTTTTGCGGCTTGTTGCTCGTCAATAAATGAAATGCCGTAGCGTAGGCGTATTTTTTTTTCATCTCCGAAATTCATCACCACAGACCGGTCTCTTCCCGTTACAGATTTTTCGTTGTATGAAACGCTGCCGTCGTTGTTGAGAATGCCGACAGAGACCGGAGCTTGTTCAGTTTCGATGCTGATATAAGCGCGGGCGTTGTCGTTTCTAAGTATTTGAAAGCCCGACACGCCCGAATCTGTTATACGTAGCGTTCCGTTGCGGGTAGTAAAAACGATGCGATTATCGCCGTCTTTTTCAAAAATAAATTCGTATATAGCCGAACGGTGAGAAGGTGCAAAATTAACCTGTATCTGCGCCTCGTCTAAATATACCGAATAACTGTATGGAGTTATTTTTTCGAGGTCGTAGGTGTAATGTATTGAAGATGACAACGCCGCCCCACCCTGAACAGGGCTTATGCCAAATATCGAGCCGGCTCTGTGACTTGTAACAACAACAGGTAAACCTCTGATTAGTTCAGAAGTGAACTCAGAACGCACCGGATAGACGCGCAACATGCTGTTTGGCAAATGCACTGTAGGATAGGTGGGTACAAGCAAATGGCTAATGTTGCCCATGTAAGGGTTCACGTAGTCCACAGGCGATTTCTCGCGATGCCCGCACCCGCTGCACAAAAAAATTAAAATTGCGATAACGCTTGCACAGATAGGAATGTTACGATTCATATTTTTTCTTTCAATTTTTAGACAAAGACAAAAAATGGCTGTCTCAAGAGCTCGTTATTCCGCGTCAAGCGCGAAATTCCCTTAAGTGCAATGAGACAGCCCCCCTTTTCTTTCACTTCCTCTTATTGCTTGTTAAGCTCCTGCCAAATCAATGCGCTGGCTCCTAAAATAGCAACGTTTCCTTCTGAAAGGGATGAAAGCTCTATAGCTATTTTTCCCTGCCAAATTTTCAAAACGTTTTTTTCAAAACTTTCGCGCGTTGGCTTAAGAATGAAGTCTCCCGATTTAGCTAAACCTCCGAAAATAAATATTTTTTCGGGAGCCGTATGCGCAACCGAGTCAGCTAACTTAATTCCCAACGTTTCGCCCGTAATTTTGAACGCTTCCAAAGCAACTTGGTCTCCGCGTGTTGCCGCCTGAAAAATCATTTCTGACGTGAGTTGGTCAAAAGAGTATTTCGACAGTTCGCTGTTGCCGTTATACTCGGCAAGCAGTTCGAATACTGTTCGTTTAATACCCGGTGCGCTAACGTATGTTTCCAAACATCCGCGACGACCACAGCCACACAGACGACCATTGTCTTTAACGCGCACGTGTCCCACTTCGCCGGCAAAACCGTCGAAACCGTAAACTAACTCGCCATTTACAACTATGCCGCTACCTAATCCGGTACCTAAAGTTATCAGGATAAAATCCTTTACGTCTTTAGCGCCGCCGAATATCATTTCGCCTATTGCCGCTGCATTGGCGTCGTTTGTTACCGCAACCGGCACAGGGAAATCCTTTTGAATCAACTCAACAAGTTTGACTACTTTGCCGTGAGCCCATTTCAAATTGGGAGCAAACTCAATGCTGCCTTTTTTGTAATTACCGTTGGGCGCACCAATGCCAATACCTTTGATACTGACCGAATCGCCTAATCCGCTGATTGCTTTTTCAACAGCTGATTTTAAACCGGATAGATATACGTTGATATCGTCGGTTTGGTCTGTTGGCACCGAACCTTCTACTAATACATTGCCTAAACGGTCAATTATACCAAACTTGGTAAAAGTACCGCCAATGTCTATTCCTACTACTGCATCTTTCATTTTTTTCTGATTGTTTTTTTTAAAATTGGTTTACAAATATTATGAAAAATTTTTGCCACAAAGATATAAAAAATTTTTGTAATAAAAAAACTTTTTTTGGGTTAAAAAAATAAAAATTCCTTAACTAAAAAATTTTATATATATTTGCAGAAATTTTTAACCTGCATTATTCATAATCAATGTTACAGAACGCGACATCGTTAGCGTCATTGCGTACTCAGACCCGCAATCCCCTATTAATAAAAAAGATTGCGCAAGCCCCATAGCCATCAAGTTAAGGATATAAAAGGCTTATTATCAGGAGTTTTATGGATAACTACACAGTAGGGGGAACTCCTTCGGACTTAGATAGAATACATAATATTCTGAACAAATGTACATTACATTCTTAGCTTGATGGCTATGGGGTCATGCCCGCAATGACGCCCTCGATTACGCAATCTATAAAGAGGCTTATGAATAATGCAGGCTACATGCTGATAGAATGTCGTGTAGCAAGTTTACGGCAAATCAATATACTAACTACATCCATACCCTCACTCTATGTATATCGAAATCATATAAATTGAGGAGCGTAGTTTTTCTATAGCGTTTTGAAATTCAGGACGTCGGCTTTCGCGATGGTTCAGAACATTTAGTAAGCCCCATGAGCCGCGTAGTTCAACGGATAGTTTGAAAAATGGGAAGTAGAAATCGAAACCTCCGCCAAACTCGTAACACAAATCAAACAATTTTAAGTCCATGTAAATATCATCGTCTTCTCGATAAGTATTTGCAAGGTCGAAGCGAGGATTTAGCCCACCCACCATAAAAGGACGGTAGTTGTTAACTCTGTTCGATTTGTATTTTAACAGCAATGGCATTGTAATATAGGTAGATTCGAGTGTTTGAGGCATTTCGTACAGTTTATTGCCTTTATAAAACGATAACACTCTGTCTCCGAAAGAAATTCCGGGTAGAAATCGTAATTCCAAATTGTCGGTCAGGCGGGCTGCCGACACGCCTTGTATATGAAATCCCGGCGACAACTGGGTTACGCTGCCTAACAGGGAGTCAACACTATAATTCTTTTGTGAGTGGGTAACAGCAAAGTCCATCACGTTCAACCCAACACAAAACCCGAAATGTATAGCTTTTGAGTCATGCTGCTGATAGTGTAAAACTTTTCTTTTGATGCCGCGTACCTGCGCCAACGACACTTCCAAGCAACCTAAACTCAAGAACAGTATGATATTAAATAATAGTTTCAAACTTCAATATTTTAGGCAAAAACGATATTTTTTCGAAAATATTGTTCAAATTGCTGCAGATAATGTAAAAAAATCGTCATTTTTTTTTTAATCTACTTTGGAATATCAAAAAAATCATCTAATTTTGCGGCTTCAAATTTTAATCGATAAATTAATTATTTAACCATTTAAATGGCAGTATTAGAAGATATTAGAAAAAAGGGCGGAATAATCGTTTCCATAGTGATAGGACTTGCGCTGTTTGCGTTTGTACTTGGCGATTTCATCATGCCCGGTGGTGGCAGGGTACGTAGTTTGGACGTTGCAAAAATTGGCGGCAAATCGTTGAATATCCAACAATTTGAGGAAAAAATCAACGAAATAACCAATATGTACCAGCAACAATTAGGTCAGCTCGATGAGCGTATGAGAGACATGGTGCACGAGCAGGCTTGGAACACGTTGGTCAACGAAACTGTTATGCAACAAGCATACGCACGTGTTGGTTTGTTTGTGTCTCCGGAAGAACTTTGTGATATGATAACCGGTTTTAACCCCCCTCCTGTTATCAGACAAGAATTTACCAATCCTGAGACAGGGCAGTTTGAACGCACATGGTTGATGAATTTTTTGAGAGTAAAGGATTCAGACCACAATCAGGCAGCCGCTTGGAACTTTTTGGAACAACGCCTTATTGAGGAGCGTTTTTCCGAAAAATACAACGATTTGATAGCTAAAGGTATTTTTATTCCTGATTTCGTTGCAGAAAATGAAAATCGCGAATTAAACCGAAGAGTTGATTTCGACTATTTCGTTCGAGATTATGGCGTTGTTCACGACAGTCTCATAACAGTTTCCAATCGCGACATACGCGCATATTACGACAAAAATAAAGTACGCTGGGAACAAACCGCATCTCGCGGCATCGAATATGTTCTTTTTCCGATTGTACCTTCCGAAGAAGACCATACAGCAGCTCAAGAATGGATAGAAAAAATTAAACCTGAGTTTGAAGAAGCTACAGACCCGTTTCAATTCATCAGAATAAATTCCAGAACTCCGGCAGAAACCGGTTTCATGATTAGGGAACATCTGCCTTTGCAACAAGAAGAGTTGTTTGACGCCGCTATAGGCGCTGTTGTTGGTCCATACCGCGAAGGCGATTCGTGGAGATTAGCGCGATTGGTATCATCAGAAAACAGACCCGACTCGGTGCGTGTACGTCAAATTATTATCGCGCCTCAAGGACAAGCTCAAACCGATTATACCAATGCCGTAAGGTTAGCCGACAGTATCAAAACAGCAATTGAAAATGGCGCTGATTTTACAAGATTGGCAATGCAACATTCGCTCGACCCAAATGCACAAACCAACGGAGGCGATATAGGATGGATACACGAAGCCAACATACGCGGCTCAATGATGGAAGCAATCTTCGGAATGAGAAGAGGAGAATTAATAAAGTTCGAGCCCGGACAACGAGTTTTTATTATGCAGGTTATGGAGCGCGGAATAGAAATTCCTAAAGTGCAGATAGCTACCCTTCAACATGATATTTTGCCAAGTACGCGCACCGAGCAACTTATTTTTGCGCAAGCAAGCAAATTTGCAATAGAAAACCGAACAGAGAGTCAGTTTGACGAAACGTCGGCAGAACTGAACTTAGCCAAAAGGATAGCAGACAATCTGGAAGAAAATGAACGGCAAATACCCGGACTGATGTCAGCGCGTCAAATTATTAGATGGGCGCATAACGCAAAAAGAGGCGAAGTTTCTGATGTTTTTACATTAGATAATATGTTCGTTGTTGCTGTTTTAAAAAATATCAATAAAAAAGGATTCGCGTCGTTAGACGATGTAAGTTCTGAAATAGAGACAAATGTTCGTCGTCAGAAAAAAGGCGAGTTAATAGCCTCGCAACTCACCGATGCGGCACAAAATGCTCAGACTTTTCTTGGACTTGCGCAAACGCTCAGTTTGCCTGTTGAAACAGCAAGTGGTATAAGCTTTTCAACATTTTCACTCCCTATGGCTGGGGTTGAACATGAACTTATAGCCATAGCAAGTATTTCAGACGAAGGTAACATTTCTGACCCTGTAGCGGGCGTCAACGGAGTATATATGTTTACTGTGACGCAAATAGTTGAACCCAACGAAATTGGCGTAGAAATGGCAAGAGACCGCCTATCTGTTACCTATAATAATCGCGCCCGTTCCGAGCCTCAGGAAGCTCTTCGCAAAGCAGCTAACATAGTAGATTTACGTTCAAATTTTTATTAAAAATATTTAAACTCTTAATACATTATGAATACAAGACAAAGTATAGTTATTTTTTTGTGCTTACTAACGCTCGTTTCGTGCCAGCAAAAGCAAATGGCAGTGGTAGAAGTAAGCAACTCGTGGGATATTACTCATGAAAATTCTCCTGTTGGTCTTCCTTGGAGCGATATTATCGCCAATATGCCCGCAGCTAAACCTGACAATATCGTTTTGGTGAACGCCCAAACCGGCGAAGAAGTTGCCCATCAGGTATGTTATCACGGCGAACCTGTTCCTGCGGGATTATTTTTTCAAGTAACGCTTAAGCCAAAAGAATCTATAAAAATATTTATAAAAGAAGGAAAACCTAAACAAGAGGTCGTTTACAAAACATTTGGACGTTTTGTGCCTGAACGTAAAGACGATTATGCTTGGGAAAATGACAGAATAGCCTTTCGAATGTTTGGTCCTGCGCTCGCGCCCGAAAATCCAAGTAATGGAGTAGACCTGTGGCTAAAAAGAACAGAAAACCTGATTGTAGACAAATTTTACTTCGATGATTTGAACAACAACAAATCTTATCACGTAGACCATGGCGAAGGTTTAGACTGCTACAGAGTTGGTCCCGCATTAGGAGCCGGAGGTATATCTCCATTCGTAGATGATGTTCTATGGGTGGGCAAGCATTTCACTTCTCACGAAACACTTGATAACGGGCCTCTTCTTACCAGCTTCAGGCTTAAGTACGATAATAATTTGCGTGTTGGCGATAAGTTTTTTTCAAAAGAAATAACAATTTATATTGAAGCCGGCTCGCAGTTTAACACAGCTGTTGTCAAATTTGATGGCGATTTTTCAGAAATAGAAGTAGCGGCAGGCATATTTTTGCACGACGACCCCGGCAATATGAGATACAGCGTTGAAGATGGATACACTGCATTTGGCGAAATAGCTACTTCGGACGCGGGCGTACCAGCCGGACGCAATTACATAGCAACAGTTTTTCCGCCGTGGACGACAATGTCGAGAGTATTAATCCAACAAAATCATCTTTTGGCAATAGCTCCCTACAAAAAAGGCGATGAACTTATGTATTTTTTTGGAGGCGGCTGGAGCAAATGGGGATTTGAAACAGATGAAAAATGGTTTGACCATGTAGCCGCATTTGCTCAAAGATTAAGAATGCCGTTGAGTGTAGCAATTTCAGGAGGTTTAGATTAGTAGTTTTGTCTGCCTCGTTGTTTCTTCGTGAGTTTCTACAAGTTGCTCAATTGTTGGCGATGCAATAAATGATGTTTTTTGCATTGCAGTTTCGACAAGGCGCGGGATGTCCATGAAACCCGTTTTTCCGTTAAGAAATAAACTTACAGCCGTTTCGTTTGCAGCGTTCATTGCGCATGGCATATTTCCGCCAGTTTTTAACGCCTCATATGCGAGTGCGAGCGATGGAAAGCGTTTCAGGTCTGGTTGTTCAAACGTCAGCGAAGTTATTTTTGAAAAATCAAGTCGTGGAAAATTTGTTAAAAGTCTGTATGGGTAGGAAAGTGCGTACAAAATAGGCGTTTTCATATCAGGCAGTCCAAGTTGCGCTTTTACCGAACTGTCTGTAAACTGTACCATTGAATGAATTACAGATTGCGGATGTATTAAAACCTCTATTTTTTCCGGTGGTATATTGAATAACCATCGGGCTTCAATCACTTCTAATCCTTTATTCATTAGCGTTGCCGAATCAATAGTTATTTTTTCTCCCATGCTCCATGACGGATGCCGTAAGGCTTCTATTTTAGTGACTGTTAGCAGTTCATTTGCTGTTTTTTTTAGAAATGGTCCCCCTGACGCCGTTAAGAAAATTTTTTCAATTGGATTCATTTCCTCACCTTGCAAACACTGGAATATTGCAGAATGTTCCGAATCAACCGGCAATATTGCTACATTGTTCTCAATCGCCAAATTAATTATCAATTCTCCCGCTGCAACTAATGTTTCTTTGTTTGCCAGTGCAATATTTTTACCAGCCTTGATTGCTCTAACGCTTGGAATAAGTCCGCTAAAACCTACCATTGCAGCCATAACCATATCAACCGAAGGCATTTCGGCAACTTGTGCAATTGCATCGCTACCAGCGAAAACCTTTACGGGCTGTCCTGCCAACAATTCTTTAAGGCGACTGTAATGTTCCTTATTTCCAATCACCACCGAGTTAGGTTGAAATTTTTCGGCTTGTTGCGCCAGCAAGTCCACATTGTTTTGTGCTGTAAGGGTTTCAACCTCAAAATAATCGTTATTTGAAGCAATAACTTCGAGCGTCTGTACGCCTATAGAGCCTGTAGAGCCCAATATTGCAATTTTTTTTTTCATCAGAGTTTAAAAAACAATAAAATCTTCGGGATTAACAGGAATACCGTTTTGCCAAATTTCAAAATGAAGATGAGGCCCGGTAGTTATTTCGCCTGAGTTGCCGATAATTGCAATTGGTTCGCCCACCCGCACACGCTCTCCTTTACGTTTTAAAAGTCTGGCATTGTGTTTGTAAATCGAAATAATATTTGCAGTGTGCTGAACTTGAATAACATAGCCGGTTTCTGAAGTCCACATGGATAAAATAACTGTTCCGTCAAGAATTGATTTTACGACTTGATTGGGAGTAGCTACAATATCGACGCCAAAATGGTTTTCGTTCATATTAAATCTGTTGCTTATAACTCCTTCAACCGGTTTGAAAAATAGCATTCTCGAAATCATCATTTCATCAGAAAAAGACGATGCTAAGATATTTGTGCGATTTGCTATATTGAAACGTTCTTCTTCTTCTACCCGCCTTCGCAACAACGAATCCTGAACTGAACGGGTAAAAACAATGTTGTCATAAACAATCGGATTGTCGTTGCCGTCAACCGCATTATCTTCTGAATCGACTTCTATTTCCGGTTCCCGCCCGGCTACTATAGCGTTTATTGCATTAAAATATCTATCCCGAAGCCGAATTTCGTGCTCAAGAGAATCAAGTCGCATCGCATTTGTAACTATCTTTGTGCGAACATCTTCTGATGGATATCCCGGAACAAGATAGCGCAGCGGCGTGAACATTACCAATGACATAGAGCCTACAACCAAGATTAGGATTATGAAACCTACGATAGACAAGACGTTCATCATGGTAATCCGCAGATGCCAAACTTCTTCGAAAGTATTGTCGTTGAAAAACACTAATCGATGCGTATGTTTTAACTGACTTATAAACTTTCTTCTTCTGTTTTTAACGTTTTCTGACATAAAAAAAATAAAATTTCACTGCAAAGATAGACATTTATTTCAACAATTGCAATTTTTTTTTAAAAAATAAGGTATTTTATTATTTTTGTGCTCTGCCATTTTTATGCGGTTTTCAATCATACTGTCAGTTTCAGGAGTTCCTGTCGTACCGTTTGTGATGTATGAGTCGATTTGTTCGTATGTAATTCCGAGTTCTTCTTCATCGGTTTGTCCTTCCCACAGTCCTGCCGATGGTTTTTTGTTAATAATACTATCCGGTATTTCTAAAAATTGGGCTAGCGCGTATACTTCTTTTTTTGTAAGCATTGCAATCGGATTCAGGTCGCAAGCGCCATCTCCCCACTTAGTAAAGTAGCCCACTGTTCGTTCTGCCAAGTTGCCGGTACCTGCAACAAGTCTACTGTTAATTTGAGCAAACTGATATAAATAGCTCATTCGCACACGCGGACGAATATTTGCATGTGCAAGTTTGATGTTTGTCGATGATTTTTTTGAGCAATCTATTGATTCCAATGGAATAGTCAGAGCATCAACGGCTGGTTTTATGTCGAAAATATGATATACAAAGTTAAATTTTTCAATCAACTCCATCGCATGATTCAAGCTTTTCGTGTTTCGCATATCATCGCCGTATGGCATCATAACTAAATGAACATCTACATTTGCCAATCGACATAAACAAGCAACAACGCTGCAATCAATACCTCCACTCATCCCAATAACTACGCCTTTACCCTGTGTTTTTTCTATTATCCATGCAGTTATTTGGTCGATAAGATTTGCAACAGAATTTTCAACGCGCGTGTATACTTCAAATGAGTATGCGCAAGCGTGTTTGTCGTCGGGCTTGTTGTGAACGATTGATTGCAATTGCCATTCACTATCATTTATTTCGGGAAACCATGCATCGGCTTGGAATGAATCTTGCACGCGTGTAATGTACAATTTCTGTGCAAGTGGCAGCATTTGCCGGTATATCTGCGCGCCACCGATAACGAAACATTCTTTTTCGTTGTTACACAGCTCAACAGCCTCTTCAATTGAACGCGTCAGATTGCATCCGGCGGGTAAATTGCCTGTAAATGATTTGCTTACAATAATATTATTGCGATTGGGCAACGGTTTCACCGGCAGTGATTCGTAGGTGCACCGTCCCATGATGACCGAGTGTCCGGATGTAATCTGTTTAAAATTTTTCAGGTCATTGGGCAGATGGCATAAGAGTCTATTGTTCAGCCCAATAGCATTATTTTGGTCGATTGCTGCAATTATAGAAATCATTTTATTAATTAAAAAATAAGTAAAAAAAAATACAAAAATAATAAAAATTACGAAAAAAATATATATCTTTGCAACAAAAAAGGTGAAACGTGTTTATTTAATGTATGATACTACCTGTGTATGTATACGGATGTCCCCAGTTGCGTAAGAAAAGTGCGGATTTACCGTCCGATTATCCTGATTTGCAACAGTTAATTGCCAACATGTATGAAACCATGTACAAGGCAGAGGGTTGTGGTTTGGCTGCTCCTCAAATTGGTTTGAATCTGCGTTTGTTTGTGATTGACGGCGAGCAGATGGCAGACAAAGACAACCCGAACGATATGTTAAGAACATTCAAAAAAGTTTTTATCAATCCTGAGATAACAGAACGTTCAGGAAATGAATCAAGCGAAGAAGAGGGCTGTCTTAGTCTGCCAAAAATTCGCGAAACAGTGAGACGCCACTCAAAAATAAAGGTGGAGTATTTCGACGAAAATTTTCATCCTCACAACGAAATATTCGAGGGCATGGCAGCACGAATAATCCAACACGAATACGACCACATTGAAGGTTTGGTGTTCGTAGACAAAATCTCACCTCTACGAAGAAAACTCATTTTTGGCAAACTAAATTCAATCGCAAGAGGAAGAGTAGATTGCAATTACAAAACAAAAAATACATTGTAAAAAATAATATTTATGTTTAATATTTGGTTTTTCATACGCAAGCATCTTAAAATAATTTTACTGTATACCGCAAGTATTGTAGGAATATGTCTTTTAATGCCTCGCGAAGGTAAGTTTCCATACGAATTTCAGACCGGCAGGACGTGGGGAAACGAGGATTTATACGCTCCTTTTGATTTTCCGATTCTCAAAACAAAACAAGAATTGGATGCAGAAATAGACAGCCTCAACAGAACTTTTGTATCATATTTCAACGAAATTCCGGAAGTTTTGAATCAGGAAAAAAGACACTTCACTCAAACATTTAACGAACAGTGGCACGACCGATGGCTATTAAGCGACAGAAACAGGCTGTATCAGTTGGTAATTAAAAATTTGGAACTGATTTACGATAGAGGTATTTTTCACGGCGACGAAAACACTGCTTTGCAAAGCCTATCTAACAGGACAGTAATAATTAGAAACAATATTGCCCGCGAAGGCGATGGCAACGATATTTTATCTCCAAAAAATGCCTACGAACTAATAACGGTAAACTTAGAACGAGAAACAAATAGCGAAGAATTTTCATTTCTTAAGAGACTAAACCTGAACAATTTTATTCAACCAAATCTAACTTTTAATGCCGAAATAACTAATAAGGCTCGCGAAGAACAAATTAGTAGAATTTCATACACAAAGGGCGTTATTTTAGCCGATCGGTTGATAATTGAGCGCGGCGAATTTATTAATGATAACAAATTCAACATTTTAGCCTCTTTCAGACACGAATTTGAGAACAAAGTCGGCTTATCCGGAAACTTTACACAAATACGTATAGGTCAATCAATTATCGTGATTATTTTTTATTTGTTAGCGTTCGCGTATTTAATGTATTTTCGCCCCGAAATTTTTAGTAGTTTGAGACGAACTTCCTTTCTGTTATTGATAATGTTCCTGTTTATCGGTATTGCGTGCGTTGTTGTCCGAAACGATTATTTCAATCTTTACGTTTTGCCCTACGTTTTTATACCATTAATACTGTGTACCTTCTACGATGCACGCGTCGCGAATTTTATCTATTGGATAATCATTTTGCTTACAGCCTTCATTGTTCCGAACAGTTTTGAATTTGTATTTCTCAACTTTACAGCCGGTTTCGTTGGTATAGTAAACGTAAAATCCATTTACAGACGAGGCTCGCTGTTCAGGTCAATAGCTTTAGTAATTTTGGCATATTGTTTGGCATATTCGGCTATGGTTCTAATGCAGGGAAGCAACATTTTGCACGTAGACTGGATGAACTACGTTCGCTTTGCCGTCAGCGGAATTTTAGTTTTTGTTGCCTATCCATCAATTTTTATTTTTGAAAAAACGTTTGGATTCATTTCCGACATCACGTTGATGGAGCTTTCTGATACCAATCAACCATTATTGCGAAAAATTTCTGAAGTTACTCCCAGCACTTTTCAACACTCTTTGCAGGTTGCCAATTTGGCTGAAGAAGTAGTAAGAAATATTGGAGGCAACCCATTGCTCGTTCGCACAGGCGCGCTGTATCACGATGTAGGAAAAAGCGTTCGTCCCGAATATTTTACCGAAAATCAGAAAAGCCAGAACCCTCATGAGGGATTAACCCCCGAACAAAGTGCGCGGGCAATCATCGAACACGTCACAAACGGTATAGAAATTGCCAGAAAAAATGGACTGCCCCAACATATTATAGATTTCATACCCACCCATCACGGCACCGGTATAGTGCGCTATTTTTATGTTCAGCAGCAAAAACTACAGACCGAACAAACAGTAGACCGTTCAAAATTTGAATATCCCGGTCCACCGCCATTCTCAAAAGAAACTGTAGCACTTATGATGTGTGATTCGATTGAAGCGGCATCGAGAAGCCTGAAAGACTACAGCCAACAATCAATTAGCGATTTGGTTGACAATATTGTAAACTATCAAATTCAAGAAGGGCAATATAACGATGCAGACATAACATACAAGCAGATAAACATAGCAAAGCAAATAATAAAGAACAGGTTGATGAATATATACCATGTAAGAATTGAATATCCTAAATAGTTAGAAGTTAGTAATGTAAATAGAAATAAAATCGATGGATAAAAAAAAGTATTTAATGTTGATTATCGTTGTTTTAACAATGATTTCCTGTGGCAGCAGACAGTCAGCCACGCAAAATGAACAGTCTGTTTTGGAAACAGACGAATTAGCGAATGAGCTCCCCGAAGGATGGGAAGCCTTAATAGACGCAAATAGTTTGAAAGGCTGGGAAATAGTGCGTCTCGGCGGCGAAGGCGAGCCCTTTGTAAGAAACGGAATACTGACGTTGCCAAGAGCCGAAGGCGGAAACAGTACGGGCGTTCGTCTTGAAAATGGAAATTCGTTTCCCGCAATCAACTACGCTATTTACTACGAAGCGCGACGTGTAGAAGGTAGCGACATATTTGCAGGAATGACCTTTCCATACGGAGATACATACGCATCTCTCATTGTAGGCGGATGGGGGGGAGCATTGTGCGGACTTTCTTCAATAGACGGCGAAGATGCATCAAGCAATGAAACCACAACACACATGCACTTTGTTGATAATGAGTGGTATCCGGTTTACTTGCGGGTTACTGCCGACAGTATACGAGCCATAATTGACACAGTTAAGGTGGTAGACCTCGCCACAGCCGGCAGAAGAATACATCTTCGTAGCGGTACTACAGCGCCAAGCCTGACCTTCACAACATTCAGGACTACCGGACAAATTAGAAACATGAGAGTTAAAAAGCTATAGTTTCCAAGCTTTTAGAAAAATATTGAAAGTTTTATACATAGCGAATAATCTGCCAGTTCCAAAGCTGAAGAGCAACAGAATAGTGCTGACAATTGCCGAAAAAATGTCGCAATTTTGTGAAATTTCTTTTGTTTTCCCAACGGCGATTGTTTTTCCTCCATTTTCATTTATCAAAAAATACAAACCGTTGGCAAATCTGAAAACATGGACGGATGGTTATTTTAATATAAAACCGTTACGTTATCTGCGCCTTCCGGGTAAAAAGCTGTCATATTTGCTTATGGATACGCTATGCGTTGAAAAATACGTAGACAAAAATGCCATACCCGACCTCTGTCATGCCCATTATATCATGCCGGACGGATATATTGCCAATAAAATCAAACAAAAATACGGCACACCGTATGTTGTTTCAGTCAGAATGAGTGACATAAAACATCTAAAATCGCTTAGAAAAATAAATCCGGTTTATTCAAAATTTGTGAAAGTTCTTAAAGAGGCTGACAAAATAATAGTTCATAACCGCCCCCAGCAAAAATTTGTTGCCGGTATGGGTTTTGACAGCGTAATTATTCCTCATGGAATAGAAATTAGCGCCTTAATGACGTTTCCGAAAAAAAACGAAGATATTATTACCGTATCGGTTGTGTCTGAGCTAATTAAACGAAAAAATATTGATTGGACAATCAGGGCTGTTAAAGAATATACCGGCAAAAAAACTGTAAAACTTGTCATTGTGGGCGACGGCGTTTGCCGCAACATACTGCAGAATTTAGCCAACAATGCGCCAAATATTCATTTCGTCGGAAAAATTGCACACAACGAAGCGCTGAAACTCTTGGAAAAAAGCCATATCTTCGCGTTACCAAGTATCAACGAAACTTTTGGATTGGCGTATCTCGAGGCTGCTGCAAAACTAAATGCCGTGATTTGCCACAAAAACGAAGGAGTAGACGGACTTTTTGAAGACGGTAAAGAAATTGCATTTTGTGATGGATATGAGGATTTTAGAAACATACTCCACACCTTGGTTGAAAATCCTGAAAAAATGAAAAAGTTGGCAAATAACGGATATGAACGGTTGAAAAACTATACATGGGAGCATATTCAATCACGGTATATGGATATTTATGAACGTAAAATATAAATTACATGAAGACGACTCCAAAAAACATCACTGAAATTCAAGTACATAACTTTTTTTGCCCTGACTTTTTTACAAATTCGCGTGTTTTTTGCCCTGACATTTTTGCATTTTCGTATGTTTTTTGCCCTGACATTTTTGCAAAATCGCCTAATTTTTGCCCTGACATTTTTGCATTTTTAAAAAAAGTATTATTTTTGCGGCTTGAAATAATTCAATTTTCAATTCTAACTGATGTATAGAAATAAGTATTTTTCACGTAATGTAGACCGCGACTTATTGGCTTGGAGTAAATTACCCAATAGAAAGGCGCTCCTTTTGCGTGGGGCAAGGCAAGTGGGCAAGTCGTCGGCTGTCAGGCAGTTGGCAAAATCTTTCAAATATTATCTTGAAATTGATTTGGAAGACCAAAAAGACGTACATACATTTTTTGAACAATCGCTTTCACCGCAGGAAATTTGCGAACAATTGTCTTTCTTTTATCGTATTCCGGTTGTTCCGGGCGAAACATTATTGTTTTTAGACGAGATACAAAGTTGCCCGCCGGCATTATCAAAGCTGCGTTATTTCTATGAAAAATATCCTGAAATTCATCTTATAGCCGCCGGTTCGCTGTTAGAGTTTGCATTAGAGGCAATCCCCTCGTTTGGCGTTGGGCGTATTCGCTCACTATTTGTATACCCATTCTCTTTCGATGAATTTTTATGTGCGCTGGGCGACGACATGTTAGTTGAAGCATACCGAAAAGCCACGCCGCAAAAACCATTACAGGAACCTGTTCATCAACTGCTTGTTAAGCGTTTGAAAACATTTTTGATTGTTGGTGGTATGCCTGAAGCCGTTGCACAATATGTGCAAACAAAAGATTTACAACACAGTCAAAACGTTTTGAACGATATTATTATTTCGTTAAAGGCTGATTTTGCTAAATATAAGAAACAGGTTCCTGCGTTGCGCATCAATGAAGTTTTTGAATCGGTTGCACGACAAGCGGACGGAAAATTTGTGTATGAGCGCGCTGCTGTTCAAGCTTCAAACGTACAGGTAAAACAGGCGTTAGACCTGCTTCTTATGGCAGGATTGGTCTATTCGGTCGTGCATACCGCCGCAAACGGAATCCCATTGGGCGCCGAAATCAATCTCAAATATCAACGGTTTATCATGTTTGATACTGGAATTTTTCAACGTGTTCTCGACTTGGACGCCGCTCAAATAATGATTTCGAATGATTTTCAAACAATCAATCGCGGCGCAATAGCCGAAATTTTTGTCGGACTTGAATTAGTTAAAGGCGTTTCGTGCTACAGCCCTATTTCACTATATTGTTGGCAACGAGAGAAAAGACAGGCAAGCGCGCAGGTCGATTACCTTATTCAACGCGACGAGCAAATAACACCCATCGAAGTAAAAGCCGGAACGCAAGGTGCAATGCAAAGCCTGCGAGTATTTATGGACGAAAAAAAAGTCGAAAAGGGCATTCGTACATCGCTCGAAAATTTTGCGCATTTCAAAAATGTTGAAGTAGTGCCAATGTATGCCATTTCAAATTTATTGATTAAAAACGATAAAATAGATGATAAAATAGATGATAAAATAAATAGATGATTGTTCCAAAAAAAATATCACATCTGCCGGTTGTTTGGGAATTGCGAAAACTGGTACTCTATTGTCTGACAGTAATAAAGGCAACGTTCAGATTCAAAAATCCTGCTATTGTTGTCGACAGCATAATTTATTTTCATATTTGGTGGAAAAATTATCAAAGAAAAAATGAGCCATTAAAAAATGACTTCCCGTGGATTACTTTCAAGGCTGAAAAATTTTTGAAAACGATTTTACACAAGGATATGATTGTGTTTGAATATGGCTCGGGAAGTTCTACATTGTATTTTTCACGAAGAGTCAAGCAGGTTTTTTCAATTGAGCATGATTTGCAATGGTTTGAACACCTACGCCAAGTTATTAGCCAAAAGCCTATAACTAACGTAGAATGCCGCTTATTTGAACCCAAAATCTATGAGCCAAACGAAAAATCAGAATATTTGTCGCGTCATGTTTCTTACAAAAACAAGCAATTTGAATCATACGTGAAAAGTATTGACGCTTTCCCCGACGAATATTTTGATTTGATTGTTGTAGACGGTAGAGCACGTACATATTGCATTGCCCATGCAAAAAACAAAATAAAACAAGGTGGTTATTTGGTAATCGACAATTCGGATAGAGATTATTATTTCGATGGAAATGATTATTTGTGGAATCAATCAGAATGGAAAGCAATTCATTTTCAAGGACTTATTCCCTATTCTTTTGAATTTTCCAAAACTTCTGTTTTTGAAAAACTTTTTTTTGAAAACTAAAGTTTTTTTCGTAATTTTGCGAAATGTTTTATTAAAAAAATTTCCCCACAGTGGACTTGCACCACCAAGTTGTTAATCATGCACGACGCACAAAAAATATTACGTATTTTTAGCGAAAGTTAGGGTTTAATAATTTTTAGGTTTTTATTTTGAAATAAAAAAAAAAAACATTAATTTTGCCGATTGTTATTTGGAGTGATTATGCTTGATAAATTAAAAACAAAAGTTTTCGAGGCTAATATATCCCTCGTAAAACATGGGTTGGTAATCTTCACATGGGGCAATGTCAGCGGCATTGACCGTGAAAACGGATTAGTAGTAATAAAGCCGTCGGGCTTGTCGTATGAGGATATGTGCGCCGAAGATATGGTTGTAGTCTCTCTCGATGGTAAAGTGGTGGAAGGCAGGCTAAAACCGTCGTCGGACACTGCCACGCATTTGGAACTGTACAAGGCGTTTCCCGATATTGGCGGCGTGGTGCACACACATTCTACCTACGCTACCGCATGGGCGCAGGCTGGGATTGACTTGCCGAACATAGGCACTACACATTCCGACTATTTCAGCGATGCAGTTCCCTGTACCCGCGATATGACCGAAACCGAAGTAAAAGGCGCATACGAAAAGGAAACGGGAAGCGTGATAGTAGAGAGGTTTGAAAAACTGAATCCCGAACACATTCCGGGCGTGTTAGTAAAAAATCACGGACCGTTTTCGTGGGGAAAAAATCCCGACGATGCAGTGCATAATGCCGTAGTACTCGAACAGACAGCAAAAATGGCGTTTATAGCCTATACCGTAAACC
>Ga0099364_10003881_pt1 | contig 22901 bp, 22 predicted proteins | sample TergutTh196P3_FD_73070 | JGI IMG/M metagenome (GOLD analysis project Ga0099364, IMG submission 73070) | Microcerotermes parvus P3 segment gut microbial communities from Pointe-Noire, Republic of the Congo - Th196 P3 | ecosystem: Host-associated > Arthropoda: Insects > Digestive system > Gut ...
GGTGTCGCTGAAACCCGCTTTTCTCCATGCATAATTTCTTTCGGAATGCCAATAACCATAATGTATCCCCCTTTACTATGAGTATAATCTAAAATGTAAGTATTATCGATACTAATAAACCGCCGTCTTAGACAGCGGTTTTTTCTTACTTCTTCACCGCTGCTGCAACAGATTTTTCAAATTTTTCCAGGAGCTCTCCGCATTGATCTTCATTTATAATAAGCGGAGGTTTAATCTTGACTACCTGAGGAGAACCGCCCCCAACTCCCATACTAATGCCGTTTTCCAATCCTTTATGATAGATGGAAGCTGCCAGTTCCGGTGCGGGTTCTTTGCTTACCGGATCTTTAATCATTTCAACACCAATATGAAGTCCAGGACCCCTGACATCTCCTATTTCCGGATATTTTTCCTGTAATGCTTTCAGCCCTGCAGTGATTACTTCTCCCATTTTTTTGGCGTTTTCCGGAATTTTTTCCCGGATAAGTATTTCAATTGTTTTTAACGCAGCTGCCTGTGCCATAGGATTATTACAATACGTGAAGTTATCATCGTTTAATTCCTGGAAACCTTTAAGTTTGGACTGAATAACAAGTCCTGCAATAGGAAATCCATTCCCTAGAGCTTTTCCAATGGTAATCATATCGGGAACTACACCATAGTAATCGGAAGAAAACATGGTACCCATACGTCCAAAGGCACATTGCATATCGTCAAAAATTAAAAAGGTGCCAAACTCATCACAAATTTTTCGGACTCTTTCCAAATATCCCGGAGGGCAGTGGATCTGACCGCCTCCCTGAACAGGTTCCAGAATAACTGCAGCTACCGGACCGGCAACCCCGCACTGCATGGTATTACGCAATTGTTCTGCACAGAGAAAATCACAACTTCCATATGTTTTATTATAAGGACAGCGATAACAATAAGGGTTTGGTACTTTAACAAAATTCTGCATAAATGCCATATATTTTGTCCCGCCGCCGTAATGACCCGGAGATTTGGTAGAATACCAACTTGCTGCTGTAGTGGCTAAAGAATTTCCATGAAAAGCATGATACATACTGATAAAATACCGTGCTTGGGGATTATTGATCATGGCAATCTTCATGGCTCCTTCATTGGCAATGGAACCACTTGGTTCAAAAGATACCCTGTCAAACACATCCGGCAAAAGAGATAATATTTTTTCTGTCAGCTTAAGTTTGGGAAAAGTACTTAATCCGACTTTTATATGATACATATGTTTTGCCTGTTCAAAAGCTGCATCAAGAACTTCTTTATTTCCAAAACCAAGACATAAACTCCATGCCTGAGATTCACAATCCAGATAAGCTTTACCAGTTCGATCATACCAGTAAATTCCTTCGCCATGGGTCATGAGTGTCCCGCCAAATACGGCATGTTTTTGCAGTTTTTCTTCTGCTGCTAAATCAATACTGTTTGGATAATTGTCCATTATACGCTCCTTGTTCAAAAAACCAGTCTGACTACTCAAGAGCAGTCAGACTGATATGCAGTCAGGTAAAAAAGTTTTAGTAACGTATTAGTTGCCTATCCCGCCAAAAAGTGAGACCACCTTATAGACAACAAAAGTAATCGGATTTGCTCCATCAAGGAACGAGGTAACTTCTGTAGCTGTGCCAAAACCTTCGGGTACATCAAACATATTTACATCTTTTACAACCTGTGTAATTTCCGGAGCAACAAGGGTTGATACTGGAAGCATTATAAATGCAATAATAAAGACTCCAATGATAATAAGTTTTACCACATTTCCCCTTACAAAGGGTGTAATCATACAAATTGCAAAGGTAATACTCGGCAGGTCGGCAAAAGGAATTACCCTGTTATATGGAAGGATTGCTGCAAGTATTAAAGCAATTGGTACAAGAATAATACCGGCTGCCAGTGTAGTAGGATGCCCAATTAAGATAGCAGTATCAAGTCCAATATTAAAGCTTCTGTTTGGCATCCATTTCTGCAATTTTGTGCGGATTGCTCCTGTAAGGGGAGTAAGTCCCTCTACAAGAACAGAGACCATCCTGGGAAGCAGGAACATAACGCCTGCCATGGCCATACCCAAATAAAGTATACCGCTGAAATTCATTCCTGCGGCTATTCCGATAATGATTCCAATAACAAGACCCATAAAAGTAGGTTCGCCAAAAAGACCGAATTTCTTCCTTAAAACCTCAGGATCTGCGTCTAAATCTTTAATGCCGGGGATTTTATCCAGAACTTTTGCCAACACCCAGCCGACTGGAGCAAAGGCTACTGAAACAGTATGCGGAAATGAAATTCCTTCCAGGTTAAAGTATTTTTGCATTGCTGGTGCAGTTATATCTGCAATTTTTAAGGTAAGCAGCACAGAAATTACAAATGCAACAAGACACAGTACAAGATTATAGCCTGTTGCAACATAGGTAAGCTGTCCCGCATAGAAACACAAGGCATAGTTCCAAATATCAATATTCAATGTATTGGTATATTTGACAAAAAGCAGCAGAATATTCAACAGAAAAAAGAGCGGCAGCATTATTAATGCCGGCGGAGAAGCCCAAATGGCACCCATAAACGGTCCCCAACCCACGTCAATAATATTTAGGTTAAGCCCCCATCGCATTACCATTGCTTCGGCTGCCGGAGCAAGTTCTGCAAAGAAAAGATCTACCAGAAGAAAGATTCCAATAAATCCAATACCAACAATTATTGCTGACCTTGCAGCACGTCCAGGTTTTTCTCCCATGATGATTGCCATTATCACCAAAAATATGGGAATTAATACCGGCGCCGGCAGTTCCAGCAAAAACTGCATTACCACATTCACACCTTCAAAAAACGTGTCCATGATTTTACTCCTTGTTGGGCTGTTTATTTTGGAGAGACTTAATTATTTCTATAATTTTTGCCTCCACAGCTTCTTTCCCTATTCCAGTTAAAAATGGGGTTGCTATAATTACCGGAATGTCTCCATAGCTTTTTACCTGACCAGTAGCAAGAATTATATCAGGCGGTGAAACCTCTACTTTAGAATCAAGTTCTGAAAACGAACATTGAGTAACATTGGCATCGATACCTTGATCCTCAAGAAATTCCCGTACTTGTACAGCTACAACTGTTGAGGTTGCCATTGAACTGGCACAACTAACCAGAATTTGTGTTTTCATAATTACTTCCTTAAAAATAATCGTTAAAATTAATCGTTTTAAGCGATATCACTGCAAAAAGTATAAAATATGATTGAAATATTGTCAATAAAAAAATAAATTTTACCAAAACTTATTGAAACGATCATGTTTTTGCTGTATAGTGAGCACTATCAAGGAACAAACAAAATGAGAAATACCGAAATTCGTAAAGATCACCTTATGGAACAGTTAGAAACAAAGAAAAAACTATTTGTTTCTGATATAGCGGAAATTTATGATGTTTCCCTGCCAACAGCCAGACGTTTATGTGTTCAACTGGAAAAAGAACACAGGGTTATGCGTTTCCATGGCGGAATTCGTTATGTAAAAAGAGATTATTCATTTGAAACTTTAGATGCAAAATACTATGCAGAAAAAGAGCGTATTGCCAGAAAAGCGTGTGAATTGGTAAAAAATAACCAGAATATTTTTTTAGAATCCGGAACAACAGTTAAACACATGGCTTTGGCATTAGCTGACAGGGTAAAAAAAGCAGAACTATCTTATATTTCTGTTTTTACCAATTCTTTGGTGAACCTGGAAATTTTGGAACCAGTTTGCAGGGTTACGCTTATTGGAGGTATTTATCGGCCTGAAAGTCGAGATTTTTGCGGATTGCTTTGCGAAAAAATGATCCAAACACTGCGTTTTGATATCTGTTTTCTTGGTGCAGATGCAGTAAATATCAACGAGGGAATAATGGGAATGGATATCGAATCAGCCAGATACAACGAACTCCTGGTTGAACGGTCAAATCAATCTGTTATTCTTGCTGTTTCCGAAAAATTTCTAACACATTCACTAATTTCCTATTGTTCTATTCATGCTGCATCAGCTATTTATACTGACTCAGGATTATCAAAAGAAATATTCAGTATGTACCAAGAAGCTGGAATAAATCTAATTTGTGTAGATCCATAAAAAGTTATTACAAGCCGCTGGCAGCCTGCATAAACGGTTCAAGCGCTTTATACAAAGCCTTATACCGCGGCCATTGCCAGGCCATAGGTAAAGGCATGGATATAAACAGAATGATGGCGGAATTAAGGGAAAATCATTCTGGAAGAAATTGAACAAAGCAATATCTATTCAAATGAAACAAAATCCTGGGATCGCATTACGTACGTATTGCAGTTGTATAGAGATTTATGGTATAATATAATATGTATGAGGAGTATAATGAAATCGAAATTTTCAATATCACTAATGTGCTTAGACTATCTCAGGATCAGAGAACAAATTGAAACTCTAAATACAAGAGCAGATTACTATCATATTGATATTATGGATGGTCATTTTTGTAAAAATATCACTTTATCTCCTGATTTTATGCGGGCTGTAAAGAAGATTTCTAAATTGCCTTTTGATGTCCACCTAATGATGGATAACCCCAACGATTTTATTGAAGTATTCATAAATGCCGGAGCTGATTGGATTTCTCCCCACGCAGAAGTCATTAATACAGATGCTTTCCGTATAATAGATAAAATTAAATCCTTTGGTGTAAAAGCCGGGGTGGTGCTTAATCCAGCAACTCCTTTGGAGTATATTAGATCGTATGCTGGAAAATTGGATCTTATTACCATTATGACAGTAGATCCAGGTTATGCAGGACAGCCTTTTATTGTAGAGATGCTGGAAAAAATTCGTCTTTGCAAGAAATGGAAAGAACAATACGGTTACACTTATAATATTTCTGTTGATGGTTCATGTAATGGAAAAACCTTTAAAGCTTTGCATGATGCAGGTGCAGAAATGTATGTTATTGGTTCTTCAGGACTTTTTTCTCTAGACAATGATCTTTCTCTGGCTTACGATAAAATGTTAAATATTTTTAACGAGGCAACCCAATAAACCCTTATGCACCTTATTTTTGAACTATAAATTTTGGTTTTCCTATGGGAAATTGAATATCCAAAGAAGAATTGCGTGTAAGTATTTCACTTAATGTCAGTATATGAATAAAAACAAGGGTAAGTTTTTCAAAAACAGCAGTATTTTGTTCTTCAGTCTTGTTCGAAACTTGAGCACAAAGATACCGGGCCATGCCTATCAATTCCCGTTGTTGTTTTTCTTTATTTTTTCCATCAATATGCGGGCATAATTCATAAAAAGAATGATAGTGCTCATTGAAGAAATCTTTACAGGTTGAAATAAAAGCATTATCATTTTTGGCGCTAAAAACTTCACGATAAAAAGAATCAGCCACAGCTTCACGAACCATATCTTTAATGTCTGCGCTAATTTTGGACTTCATCCACATTCTCATGCCAATCACAAGTGTAATCATAGCCAGTTCCATTGAGTATTTCATAAAAGCTTCTTCATTCAATTCCAATTCATCAATGATAGATTTATGTAAACCCTGTGAAAAGCATTCCTTTAACGATCCTGTCCATGTCTCAATATATTCACTGAATTTCATAGTTAGCTTTGTATGCATTTTCTATATAAACTCCTATTCCAGATTTGCATGTTTGTTTTTTAATTCCTGTTCATTAATTTTTTTTATTTTCATCAGACATAAAGCAATAATGTCTCCCAAAAGGTAAAGCTGTTGTTCAAATAAGGAGGACATAGGTTGGATCGAATTATATTCTCCTGGTTTTGCAAATTTAGTACGACCAGTAAAAAACAGATGTTTTTCTGCCAGTTTGGCGGCTGAACTTTCCGGAGAACAACCCAAATAAGCTATGCAGGCACCTTTTTCTTTAGCGATTTTTGCAATTTCGACCGGGAATTTACTTTCTCCTGAAGAAGATGCAACAATCAGGAAATCACCTTTGCCAATGGGTTTTTCTGTTTCACTTCCTACAAAGTTAATGTCCAAATCAAGGTGGTAGAGCCGTTTTACCCAAGCTTTCATAGAAATTAGTACTCTGCCTACTGCAACTACAAGAATACGCCTTTTTTTTAACAGTTCTTCCAGAAAAGCTCCAAACTCTACCGGGGAAATCATGCCAAGCGATACATTTATTTCATCCAGCACTAAGCGTCGATTTTCTTCAAAGTCATACATTAGATTTATACCTTAGAGCTATAAATGGCTTTACAAATACTGATTCTATGTTTATAAATATCCTCACAAAGTTTGGGGAGTTCATCCAGGGATGCACGATGAGTAACAATGTCCATAACTTTTATTTTGCCCTCATCCAGCATTTGCAGAGTATAGACCCATTCATTGATGGGAGTAGCAGCATAATGAGAATTCCACATGCCAATAAGTGTTAATTCCTTTCTTAATAATTCACTATGCTGGGCAAGTTTAATCGTTGTATCCTTGTAGGGATTACCCATAAGGACAATGGTTCCGAAAGTCCTTGTACATTCAATTGCCTGTCCCAAAGAAACGCCAGAACCTGCACCTTCAATGGCAACATCCGGAGGAAAGCCGTTATTAATTTTTTTAAATTCATTCAGGATATTTTGTTTTGTGCCATTTATAACAAAGAGTTCACCGCGCTCATGGGCAAATGCAATTTTTTCATCCAACACATCTACTAACATTACCGGGGAGGCTCCGAAAATTCTTGCCCATCGGGCTGTCATTATGCCAATGGGGCCTGCGCCAAAAATAATAACGGAATTTCCGGCTCGAATTTCTGCTTTTCGTATAGCGTGTTGGGCTACTGTACAAGGTTCTACCAAAGCTAATGCTTCTGTTTCAAGATCTGGGTTCTTCGATTCTACAAAATGCCAGGCTGATGGGATTAAACAATATTCGGCAAACCCCCCATCGCTTCGGGAACCAAGATAATCATAATCCAAACACATTGCATAATCTGCGGTAAGACAATTTTCACATATTCTACAGGGAATACAGGGAAAAACAGCGCCTTTTTTTCCTATTAGGGAGGAATCAGCAGTAGGGCCAACGGCAACAATTTCTCCGCCAAATTCATGTCCAATGGTTAGGGGATATTTCTGCTTGCTTGTTCCTAGTTCGAAAATACGGGGAATATCTGAACCGCAAATTCCGCAGGCAGAAATTTTTACTAAAAGCTGTTTTCCTTCAGGCTGGGGGACGGGTATTTCTATGGTTCTAAAATCACCGATGCCAAATTCTCTTGCTGCTTTCATTTTACTAAAGATCCTACATTAACAGTTTTTGATGCAGGTATGATCTGTACTTCTACAGTGGTTCCAGAAGAAATAAATTCTTTAAAAATTTGTCTTTCCGCATCGCTTGCAGAGACATTTTGAAAAAGTTTTTTTCGTCCTGCAGTCATTCCCATACCACCGATATTGATTTTTTCAAATTTGATTCCCTGTTCGGCTATCCGTTTTAGCGTAAGCGGTTCTTTTACAATCATCATGGTAGGCTTTTTAAGTCCATTCTTTAATAAAACCACTGCGTCATCAACACTTTTGGCTTCAATGGTAATACCGGAAGGAACAAGCATTTTGAACATATCAATCATAAACTGATCTTTACTGGTTTTATCATCAATCACCAGAATATGAGAAACTTTACTGTATGCGTGAAGCCAAGCAGCAACTACCTGACCATGTATCAATCTGTCGTCAATCCTTACAAATTCCAAGTTGTTCATATTTTTTCTCCTAAAACTTATTCGCCGCTTTCTGCGTCCTTTTTCTTTTCTAGTATGAATTCCATTATTTCTGATGAACCTGTTTTTAATAACAAATTTACTAATTCTGTCATGGTTGTGGTATCTTCTCTTTCTACAGCGGCTGCCATAACCATTGGAAGGTTTACCCCCGTGATAATTCTGATATTGCGTTCCATGCTTAATCTAACTGTATTATTATTTGGAGTGCCGCCGTATAGATCTACCAGTGCGATTATTCCGTCACCTGTATCTATTTGCTGTGCTTTTTTCTGCAATTGTTTGTAGAAATTGTCCGGATCTTCTCCGTTTTGAATGCCTACAGCGGCAAATTGTTCTGGAATCCCGACTAACATATCGACACATTCAAGTATAGCTTGAGCTAAATTACCATGAGAAACAACCAAAATCCCAACCATATTTTTCTCCAAAGCATGGTTCCCTTTTTTGGTTAGGGAACCATGCTTTACAGTTATGCTGTAAATATACCCAGCAAAGACAGGGCAATGCCCACAACAAATATTATTGCAATAATTTGCAGAGGTTTAACCCGTCTCTTCAAGAGTCTCCATACAGAAAGAACAACAGCCAAAGGAAGAATGCCGGGGAGTAATGCGTCAAGAACACCGGTCTGGATGTTGAATCTGACATCACCTAGTTCGTTGGTAAATATCCATTCAATGGGTATTGTGACACCAATTCTGGTTATAGCCATATTTCCGATTACCATTAACCCTATAATACTGGCAACTTCAATGAGCCGGTTCATTATACCGCTTTGAAGGAATTCCAAAATAGCATCACGGCCCTTGCGGTAACCGAGCATATACATATTGTACCCCAAGGTCAACATGATCACCTTGTAACCTACTTCAAAGAGTATAGGGCCAAAGAAATTACCTGCCAATGCCAATTGAATACAAACACCGGCAAGAACGGGGTATACGATTGACTGAGAAACCACATCGCCAATGCCGGCCAAGGGACCCATTAAAGCAGTTCTGACGGCGCCAATATCTGCAGCAGAGATATTTTCACCATTTGCCCGTTTTTCCTCCATAGCGGCTGTAATTCCATGTACCACCGTTCCCATAAAGGACGGTTCAGTATTAAAGAATTCCATATACTTGGAGATTTCCTGGGCATGCTGGGAAGGCTCATAGAGCCGCTTAATTATGGGTTGAAAAGCATTGGCGTTTCCTAATGCCTGGAGCCGTTCATAGTTGTAACAGGTCTCACTGGAATAACCCAAGAGCCAGTTTTTTATAAGATCTGATTTTTGAAGTTCTTTTGCCATAATTATGCCTCCTTAGCCTTGTTGCCGAATGTAAAGACAAGGATGCCTATGATAACGCCAAAGACAGTGATAGCCATGGTATCAAGGCCCATGTATATGGTTAGGAAGAAGCCTGCAAAGAAGAAAGGCATAAGTTTTGGCTTCCCAATGTAGTTAAGCAGCATCCCAATACCAAGGGCGGGCATTAGAGCGCCAACTACGGCAAATGCATCCATTACAGCTTGGGGGAAATTCTGAAGCCAGGTGCCAAAGGCTGCTCCATAAGTAACAATCAGGAAGGCCGGAATACCGTTAAGGATCAACGATACAAAGAAAGATGGAACGTAGTTCATAACGCGTATCATTTTTAAGTTACCCTGAGCAGCATATTTATCTGCAGCATGTACCCAAATAGCGTTAATGGACATATAAGCATTCCATGAAAGAACTGCCACAGAGCCAAGAATAACCCCGACTGATGTAGCGGTATAAATGTCCAGTCCGGAAACCAAAGCCAATGCTGTTCCCACCGGACCTGCAAACATGGGGTTACCAGGCATAGACCCGCCAGCGGTTATAAACCCAACATATGGGAGGTTTATTGCCGCAGCAATCATCATACCTTCAAGAGGTTGCCCCATAACGATACCTACCAGAAACCCTGACCACAATGGGTAAAGCCATGTTCTGGTGATCGTATGACTGAACCACCATGTACAACAGGTGGTAACCAGTGCCACAAGAATTGCTTGTGCTACCATACATTACTCCTCGTTCAATAAATTTAAAACAGGAACACCAGTTCCTTTTTTCCAAGAAAAGTTTTCACAAAACTATACTAATTCTCTTATTCTTTAAAATTATTGATGCATGTAACAAGTTGTTCTAAAGCTTCTGTCTCATCAATTCCATTTGCTTCTATTATTATACTCTCACCAATTTTAAAATTGCAATGGAGCAATCTAAAAAGATGTTTAGCATCACAACTTCTCTCCCCGCTTTTGATGTTGATGTTACTTTGGAATTTTTTGCTAAGCTTTACCAGTGCTGCTGCAGGTCTGGCGTGCAATCCTGTCTGATTTTTTATAACTATTTCTGCATGTACCAATTCCTTTCCTCCATATTATAATATGTTTTATGTTTTATTTACCAGCAAGAATCATGCCAAAACACTTTGTTTTGGTTCGTTTTCTGCTTCAAAAGTTGCTTTTTCTGAGAAATTTCCCAATTTTAATGCAAGAATTTGTTCGATCATTTTATATTCTTTGTCTTTTAGGCGTATTCGGTAGGTTGTTTCCAGATATTCGCATGCTTCTGCCAGATATGTAGGTCTTTTTCTAGAGATATTTTGCTCTCGTTCTTCAAAAATAAGCCTTTCCAGCATAGCTGCCAGGTGGAGAAACAGCATAATCCGTTTGCCCAAGTCAAGCTGCCCCGTAGTTTTTTCAATCTTATCTATACATATATTAAGGTGAGGGGCAGTTTTTTCTGCAGAAAGATAAAAAAGGTAATTTTCCAGATATTTACCCGATGCATATTGTTCTTCCATAGTTCCTGGAGTTGTTCGGAAAGTAACTTGTCTTAGGCTGTGATTTTGTAAAATTTCTTCCAATCTTAGCGCACCATTGCCAAGAACAAATTCCATGGCAGAAATAAATGGAAAACCCATTTCCAGTCCGTCTACCATTCCAATGACGCAAAGAAGTTGTTTTTTTTCTGCAAGTATTGATATATGCCGTTTCAACTCCGGAACTGAAGGTACATCCAAGGTCATTATTTCTATGTATTCAGGAATATCAAAGCGTTCTTTAATTATTTTTTTTAATTTTGCTGCAGCTCCACAACCGGATATACATGCAGTAATAATAAGGCTTTTTTTGGGTTCTGACAGCAGATTTTGGGTTTCCAGTTTATATAATTCGTTATAGCCATGTTCCAATGTTTTTAAATGACTGCAGATTTGCTGCCCTGTTGCCTGGTGTTCTGTTGCCAATAATGCTGTCTCGATTACCATAGAAGTGCTAATATCGCTGACAACATACAATTTTTTATTGTATTTGTTCTCCAAATCTTTTCTTAAACCCGGGAACAAAGGGCTGTCGGTTAATATTACTATATGATCATATTTTTCAAGTTCTACGAGTTTTTTTTCTAGTACTTGAGAAAATGCATCTCTGGAAATATCATCAATAGTTATATCAAGCCAGGAAACAAAATTACTGGCTAATATACTGTTGGCAAGCCTGGCCATATTTTTTACACTTCCCAAACCATGGCAGATTACCAAAATCCCACAGTATTTTTTCTGTTTTTTTTCATCATATATCCTGAGTATAAGGTTGGCAATTATTCCTACTTCATTTTCCGGTAGTTCAAGGTTATATTCCTGTTTCATCATCATTACAATATGAGAAGCTGTATCAAAAACATCCTGCCTGTTTTCTTTTTCATGGGAAAAACTTGGGTAAATAATTGAGTCTTTTTCATGGGAAATTGCTGCATGAATGTGCTGGATCATCACAGCACGGCTTTGTTCATCAAGATTAAGATTTAATTCACAGGTAATAATTTCCTCTGCTTTGCGTGCAATATCATAAATCAATGTGGAAGAATTTGCTATTTGCAGTTTTCTGATTTGTTCATTATCCTGGTTCAGCAATAACTGGAAATAGTTTTTTATTTCTGCGGTCATGGCAAATTCCAGGTAGTCCTTGCCCATATCATTTTCAGCAAATTCTTTATAACGATGGGCAAGAATTTGATAAATATCAGGGATTGTCCTGGTTTGACCATTTAGGGTCGATTCTTCTGGTTCCAGAGGTATGGAAAGATCCCGGGCGATAAGGTTTACATCAGAATAAATATCTTTTAACTTTCTGATGCCATCTTTTACATGAGCCGGAAAACTCAATAAACTTACATTAAGTTCCTTTCGGTTTTCCATCAGGCACGATACATAACTCTGAGCGCAAGCTACTTTTATATCATTTTCCAATTGACCTACATTTCCAGGGCAATCATAGCTTAAAAGAGCTTTAATCGCTAAAGTGTCAACATTGATGCCCTTTCCCAGTTTTATCCTTTCCAGTGTAAAAAGCCGCTGTATAAGCTGAAAACGCTCCAAGAGACTCCGTTGATCCATGGAAGGTAAGGTAACCATGATTGGGATACGTCTGTTGAATGCCGTTAATAGTACAGAATCCCGATCTTCAGTTGTTGCCATAATAATGATGGGTCTTGCTTTTCGGGTATCAATTTCTCCCAAACGGTGGTATTTTCCAAAATCCATCAGAAAAAAGAGCATTTCCTGACCTGTTTCAGGGAGACGGTGTACTTCGTCAAGAAACAACACTCCTTCATCAGCAGCTTCAACCAGGCCGATACGGTCAGTATCTGCTCCGGTATAGGCTCCTTTTGTATATCCAAAGAGCTGGGCAACAATGAGCTGAGGATTATCGGCATAATTGGCACAATTAAAAGAAATAAAATTGGCATCTTTTTTTATGCGGCCTGCTTTTTTTGCATATTCAAATAGTAACCTGGCAAAAGTAGTTTTTCCTACCCCAGTTTTTCCTTCGATTAACAGAGGAAGGCCTCCTAAAGGGTACAGTACAGCGGCTTTAGCTTTTTCAATTTCCATCCCCATGCTGCCGTTATAACCTATAAAACCTTCAAAAACTTCATTTGCAGTATCAATAGCAAAATTGGTATGTTTTTCCGGCATGGGAGTTAATGCAGCAGTACTAGCTCTATACCGGACAGGCCAGCCTGGGAGTTTATCTACTAGTTCATTTTCAAAAAGCCGGTTAAGGTCAGAACTGACATTGGCTCTGGATGCACCCACTGCATTGGCAATTTCTTCAGTGGAATAAACAGCATTCATACCATGCTGACTCTTCATCTTTCTAAGGAATTCATAAACTGCCTGCTTTCTAAGCATAAAATGAGTATGCCATGAATACATTAAAATGTCTATAATTTTTTTACATTTCAAATTTGGATGTATGTATTGAATCTTTTCTTGATTTTTTAGATAATATGCAGGTGAGAAGAGTCTTCGATTTTATCTTCGGCAAAGCTGCTGTAATTTATGAATAATCGTGTAATGCTTTTTATTCCTGTGACATGCGGTTTGGCGTTTTTTCTGGGCTTGCAAGTCGGTGGTTTCCAATTGGTTCTTCTTCAGACAGCACAAACCTTTCAACTGGATACCATAATGATGGGCGGCTTGGTAGCCGCCCAGTTTTCTGCAATTACTTTGGGGCCTTTGTTTTTTGGTTGGGCTGCCGACAGATTTGGCAATAAAAAGATACTGCTTATCTGTATGCCTCTCTTTATTGTTGGATGTTTTGGAGCGGCTGTTTCAAATACAGCTATGATGTTTGCAGGCATGGTTTTTATAGCCGGTATTGGATACAGTGTAACCGAATGTATTAGCAGTTCTGCCTTATCCGATTCTTTTCCAAACCGGGTTAGCCGCTACCTTAACCTTATGCAGTGCTTTTTCTGTCTTGGAGCAGTGGCAAGTCCCCTGATTTTTAATATTTTAATATCGGCTTTCCTGGTTAGTTGGCGTGCTGTTTTTTTTACAGCGGGAGGCGGATATATTCTGCTTTATCCTTTGTTAATGCTTTCTCGTTGTGAAAAACAACATCTTCCAGAAGAATCTAAAGCCGAATCTCCATCCAGATTTTTTTCTGTTTTTCTGATCAGTCTGGTAGCTGCTATGCTGATCTATGTAAGCATGGAAATGGGAGTATCTTTTTTTGCCGACTCCATGTTCGCCATAGAATATTCCAATACCAGTTTGGGAGCTTATGCCATATCAGGATTTTGGTTTTCAATGATGGCTTCTCGGCTTGTTTTTGCTTTAATAAAAATGAAACCCCAGACAATGGTGATGCTTGGTTTTTTTGTATGTTTTTTGCTTTTTATTATATTGCTGTTGTTTAGAAATCAATGGGTGTTATTGGGAGTAATCATCTTGTTGGGTTTTGTTTTAGGGCCTGTTTGGCCCATGCTAATGGGTATAGGTACTTCTTCATATAAACAACGGAGTGGTACTGTTGCAAGTATTCTTGCTGCTTCCGGAGGGTTAGGAGGCGTCATTTCACCAGTCGTAATTGGATTCGTGGCAAAACATGCGGGTTTCTATGGAAGTTTTTGGCTTTTTGCTGCTGTATCACTATTCGGTTTTATTTTAATGTGGTTTTATAGGAAAATATAACACAAATGTAAAGATTTTTTTTCTTCATTTAGCATTTGACAAATTCTTATATTTCTTCTACTATATTATATTACAACTGTAATTACCACACTTGAATATTTTAGGAGGTCCTGGAATGAAGCTGTCCAAGGAACAATACGGGGATTTATACCTTAAAATGATGCAAACCCGTGTTTTTGAGGAAACTGCCGCCCGGCTTTTTGTAGAAGGAAAAGTTCACGGGACTGCCCATTTTTGCATAGGCGAAGAAGCAACGGGAGTAGGAGTCTGCACTGCTCTGGAAAAGGAAGACATGATTACGCAGACTCACCGCGGCCATTGTCAAGCCATAGGCAAAGGCATGGATATAAACAGAATGATGGCAGAATTTTTGGGTAAAGAAACCGGCTACTGCAAGGGAAAAGGGGGCTGCATGCATATTGCAGACTTTTCTGTAGGAAGCCTGGGGGCCAATGGTGTAGTAGGAGGCGGTATTCCGGTAGCTGTAGGAGCAGCTCTATCCCAAAAATATTTTAAGCGTCCCAATATTACCGTTTGTTTTTTTGGAGACGGCGCTACAAACGAAGGAGCTTTTCATGAATCGTTAAATCTTGCCTCGGTTTGGAAGCTTCCTGTTTTATTTGTCTGTACGAACAATTACTACGGAATGTCCACCCATGTGAACAAATCCATGAATATAGAAGATATTTCGATCCGGGCATCTTCCTATGGAATAAAAGGAATAGCCCTGGACGGAAACGATGTAGTACTAATATACGAAGAAACCAAAAAAGCCCGGGAGTATGTACTTAAAAACGGCCCAATGTTTATGGTTCTTAATACATACCGCTGGATGGGTCATTCCAAAAGCGATTCACAGCTTTATAGAACCAAAGAAGAAGTGAATCAATGGAAGGAAAAATGCCCTGTTAAATGTTACCGGGATTTTTTACTTAAAGAAAAGTTATTTAGCCCCGAAGAACTTGCAGAGTTTGACACAAAAGCCCAGGAAGATATCGCCGCTTCGGTACAGTATGCCGATTCGTCTCCGGAGCTTCCCATCGGAAAAATATATGATGATGTGTATGCTTACGGTGATATGCGGACAGAAAAGCACAAAAAGGGTTATGTACTATAGGAGGAGCGGATAAATGCGCGAAATTACATATGCTGATGCACTAAAAGAAGCGATGTGCGAAGAAATGAGAAAGGATGACCGGGTTATCCTTTTTGGAGAAGATGTTGGAGTTTATGGAGGCGCTTTTGGCGTTTCCCGCGGCATGCTGGAAGAATTCGGCCCGGAACGGGTAATTGATACTCCCATTTCCGAGCTTGCCATTACCGGCTGTGCTGTAGGAGCAGCAATGACAGGGCTTCTTCCCATTGTAGAAATTATGTTTAGTGATTTTATTACACTGGGAATGGAACAGTTAATTAATCAGGGAGCAAAAAACCGTTTTCAATTCGGCGGTCAGGGATCTGTTCCCATGGTGCTTAGAGCGCCTGCAGGGTCGGGAACAGGAGCTGCTGAACAGCACAGCCAAAGCCCCGAAGCCTGGATTGCCAATGTTCCCGGTCTTAAGATAGTGATCCCCTCTACCCCCTACGATGCCAAGGGTTTGTTAAAATCATCTATATACGATCCCAATCCTGTAGTATTTCTTGAACAGAAGCTGCTTTACCGTACCAAAGGGCCGGTTCCGGAAGAAGACTATACTGTCCCTCTGGGCAAGGCCGATATTAAACGGTCAGGGAAAGATATGACTATTATTTGCTATGGCCGCATGCTACCCCGCTGTCTAAAAGTGGCCGAAAATCTGGCAGCAAGTAAAGGCATTGATATAGAGGTGGCAGATGTTCGTACCTTAATTCCTTTGGATAAGGAAACCTTGATAACTTCGGTTAAGAAAACCGGCAAATGCCTTATCGTATACGAAGCGCCGCAGACCGGAGGATTTGGAGGAGAACTTGCAGCAGTTATTGCAGACAGCGAAGCGTTCTTTTATCTTGATGCACCCATACGCAGGCTTGGAGGCTTTGATGTGCCAATACCATACAATCCCAATCTGGAAGCCCAGGTAGTACCTACAGAAGAAACCATTACTGCGGCGATAGAATCGCTTTTGTAGGTTCTCTGCATTGTTTTTTTAATGTTAGTTTAATAGATGTATAAAGGAGGCTTGTTTGGCTAATTCGATCATCATGCCCAAAACCGGCATGGCAATGGAAGAAGGAATAATTCTGGAATGGCGTGTTAAAGAAGGGGACAGTGTTTCCAAAGGCGATATTGTAGCACTCATAGAAACCGACAAATCCACTATGGAACTGGAATCGGATTATGACGGTGTTATACTGGCTATCTTAAACAAGGAAGGTGAAACAGTTCCGGTAACCAAAGTTATTGCCTGGGTTGGACAGAGCGGCGAAGCCATTCCTGCCGGTATGGAAACAGCCGGTAAAATTCAGGAAAAACCCGGTATTGCTGTATCAGGAACTGGAACTATGCAGCCTGCTGCATCATCGATTTCCGCCCCTGCTCCAAAACTCTCGTCTGATAATCCAAGGCCAAAAGCAACACCAGCAGCAAGAGTCCTGGCAAAAGAACGGGGCATTGACTTGCAATCCATTGTACCGGACGGCAAATACGGAGAAATAAAATACGCAGCAGTTGAAAAAGCCCTGGCTCAAACCAATGTAGCTGTCATGTCCCGACCTCCTGAAGAATTTATGCATGGTGATACACGGGTTGCCCTGACTAATATACAAAAGATTACCGGACGGCGTATGCTGGAAAGCCGTCAGACCATACCGGAAGTTACAGCCAATATTCGGGCAGATATAACTGCCATGCTGGAACTGCGTACAGAATTAAACAATTCCATGGCAGCGGCGGGTAAAACGGGCAAGATTACGATCAATGACTTTATAATGTTTGCTGTGGCAAAAACCCTGCTTGCCCATAGACGGCTTAATTCTGTATTGGACGGCAGTGAACTGATCTACAGGGGCAGCATTAACCTGGGTATGGCAACTGCTACCAGCCGCGGGCTTATGGTACCGGTAATCCACAATGCCCAGGATTATTCTCTTGCCGGCTTATCTTCCAGAGCGGCAGAACTTGCTGCAAAAGCCAGGGAAGGAACATTGAAAAACGAAGAAATGTCGGGAGGTACTTTTACCATATCCAATGTCGGTATGTACGGCATTACTGCTTTTACTCCGATTATTAATCCGCCGGAAGCGGCAATTCTGGGAGTCTGTGCTGTAGAAGATGAATTGGCATTAGTTGGAGATAAAGTAAGCAACCGTAAAAAAATTGGGCTTTCCCTTGCTTATGATCATCGTATTATAGATGGTGCTGAATCATCGATTTTTCTTAAAGCATTAAAAGACAATCTGGAAACATCGCTTTTAATTCTGGTATAGAATATGGTGAAATCTTTTGATTTAATGGTGGAACTGGCCAAACGCTATTATATGGAGTCCATGTCCCAATCAGAAATAGCAGCATTATATAATATTTCCCGGCCTACGGTTGCAAATATGCTTAAGGAATGCCGGGAAAAGGGCATTGTGGAAATCCGGATTAACGACCGCTCTCCATTTAGTACAGAAACCGGCCTTATTCTAAAAAATAAATTTAATTTGCATACAGTCTGTATAGTAAACCACGAAACCGACTATCCCCTGACTTTATATAAAATCTGCCTGGAGACAGCAGGTTTTCTTTCTTCCTTATTAACAAATGGGATGAAGATAGGTATTTCCTGGGGAACCGCCCTTTACCATACAATACGGCAGCTTCCTAAACTTGGCTTAATGGACTGCGAGGTTGTTCAGCTTATGGGCGGTCTGGGAGCAGCAGCTTTGTATTATGACGGAACAGAGCTTGCAAAGATACTGGCAGACAAGATTAATGCTCCTTTTTTTCCTGTTCTTTCTCCTGTCCTTGTCCAATCCAGGGATTTGCGGGATGCGCTGTTAAAAGAACCCGGAATACGGGAAACAATGGAAAAAGCACAATCTCTGGATCTAGCCATGGTAGGGTTAAGCTCCGACTTGCCGGAAGACAGTGCAATGGTTAAAGCTGGTTTTCTTTCGGCGGAGGAGGCCAGGCAAATTTGTAATGATGGTTCCTTCGGTCATCTTTGCGGATATCACTACGATGAGAATGGTAAATTTATGGACAGCTCTGTTAATAAGCGGATAGTAGGTATAGCGCCGCCGGATTTTTTGCGAATTAAAAGGCGTATGGGAATAGCCTGCGGCAAACAGAAGGCCCGGGCAATTCATGCAGCCTTAAAGGGGGGGCTTATTACCGACCTTTTTACCGATGAATTAACAGCTTTGCATATAATCAGCTTTGAACAATAATAATTTTCTAATGTTGGAGGAACAATGACAAATAAGATTGCTTTAGCTGCCCCTTCTATTTTGTCTGCCGATTATGGAAGACTTGCAGAAGGAATAAGGGATATCGAAACAGCCGGGGCGGACTGGGTGCATGTGGATATAATGGACGGGCATTTTGCTCCTAATATGTCTTTTGGCCCCAAGACAGTAGCCGATATACGTCCGGTAACAAAACTGCCCCTGGACTGCCATCTTATGGTAACAAACCCCCAGGATTATATAGAATCCTTTGCTGATGCAGGAGCGGATTATTTTACCTTTCATGTGGAAGCAGCGCTCCATGCCAGCCGTATTATCCAGCAAATTAAAGATGCCGGGATGAAACCGGGTATCTGTGTTGTTCCCGGAACGCCGGTTCATCTTTTGGATGAAGTTTTATCCGAACTTGATCTGGTGTTAATTCTTTCTGTTAATCCCGGTTTTGGCGGACAAAAGATGATCCCCTCCTGCCTGGATAAATTGCAGGCACTTGCAGCAATCCGAAAGAAAAAAATATATCACTACCTGCTTTCGGTTGACGGAGGCATTAATACAGAAAATGCTCATCTTGCCCGTGAAAAAGGCGCAGATATAATTGTTGCAGGCAGCGCTTTTTTTAGTGCCCAGGACAAACAGGAAGCAATAAGGAAATTTAAAGGATGCTGATTTTTAAACCACTATAATTATCGGAGGATTAAGTGTTATATGAAAAAGAACGCGAAGAAGTAAGAATCGCCGGCACTAAACTTGATCGCTATGGCCTTATTGCACTTTCCGGCGGGAATGTAAGCCTGCGTCTGCCTTCCGGAGAAATACTTGTTACTCCTTCGGGTATGATCTACGAAGACATGACAGCTTCCGATGTGCTTGTTATGGACATAGAAGGAAAGATAATAGAAGGAAAAAGGGCAGCTTCTGTTGATACCGAGGCATTGCTATATATTCTTAAAAATATGCCCCATATTAATGCTGTTATTCATACACACCAGCCCTATGCAACTGCTGTAAGTCTGGTTACCGATGAATTGCCCTGCATTGTTACAACCCTGCCCAATGCAACAAAGGGGCCTGTAAAAGTGTGTCCTTTTTCTGCTGCGGCAAGCATAGACATGGGTATTCAAACAGTAAAAAATGCAGGATCTACCCTTGCAGTTATTTTAAGGAATCATGGAGTTATTGCCCTGGGAACAAGTTTAAAAGAAGCCCTTTGTTCCTGTATTTATCTTGAGGAAGCGGCAAAAACCTATGTTTATGCCCGAAGTATGAGCGATAACCTGGCTTGCCTGAATGAAGCACAGTGGCAGCAGGCAGCAGACACTTTTAAATACTATGGTCAGGATAAGCCCGAAATGCCAAAAGAACTGAGAAAAACCATAACATAATTTATTTAAAAACAGCCTGGTATTCTTTGGGGCTTATTCCCGTATGTTTTTTAAAAATTTTGGTAAAATAGTTTGGATCATTAAAACCGGTTTTATCGGCTATTTCCTGAATACGCGCTCCTGGATTTTCCCGCAGGAATTCGCGGGCCTTGTTTATTCTTACTTTGGCTGCATAATCGGAAAAGGTTTGGTTCATCTCTTTTCTAAAAAGGTGTGAAAGGTAATATTCACTTACGTTTACCGAAGAGGCTACATGGCCTAAAGGAAGATCTTCCATATAATTTCCCTGGATAAATTCAATTGCCCTGGTTAGATGGAAACTTGTTTGTTTTTGTTCACGATTCCGGTACACCGTATCAATAAATCCTTCCATGGCTTTTGTGGCTAAAAAACAAAGCTGTTCAAAATTCGTATGATCCTTGCAAATTTCAAATGCTTCTTTGGTAATGGCATTTACTTCCTTAAATGGAGCACCGGCATCCACCGCTGCACGGGAAAGGAATGCTAAAAGCTCAAAAAGCCGTACCCGAATGGTATCCATACCGCCTTCTGCCATACTAAAGATAACGCTAAGAATATCGTTAAGAAGCTCTACAGCTTTTGTTTTTTTTCCGGATTGAACAAAGGCGATAAGTTCTTTTTCCTTTTCCGCTGGATAGGCAAGAGCGCTGCGCTTTTCTATTTCCCTAAGCCCTGCTGCTGCAGTTTTTCTCTCCAAAATAAGATCTGCTATTATCCCCTGCTGTTCTGTTATACGTTCCCGTTCCAAAAGGAATCTTGAATGTTCTTTGGTTAGACTGTTTACCAGAATAAACAAAAGCTGTGCAGCAGCGGTAATGTTTATACATTCACAGGAAGGTATATTATCCAGCAATTCCTTATTTACAGAAATTTTCATTGCCGCAGCTCTTTTGTTTATTTCTTCCAACGCAAGTTCATCCGCCTCCCAGAGCATGGCAGGGCCGCAGACAAAAGAGCCTATTAATGCTTCATTGAATACTACAGGTGAAGAACACATTACCAGAGCGCAGCCGCAGGTATAAATATACGGTTCTCCCAGCTCCATGGATTTTTCTCCGCCCAGTATAATATGTTCCCGGCATATATTGCAGTTTCCCGCAGTTTCGCAGATACGCCCTGGTTTTCTGCGGCTAATAAGAAGATCTCCTTTAGTATTATAAAGAGCAATATCAAGACCGGTTAACACCGAAAAATACATTAGAAGTTTTTCAATCTGGGTAAAATCGAGTAGTTCCTTTAAATCCATGGATATAAGTATTGTAGCAATAAATTAAAAGATGCAAAACCAGTCTATTAATGAAATCCATCCAGTGTTATGCTTTTTCCATGTCTGTAATTATTTCTGTAAGGGGCGGATCATCCTGTGAATCCCGGCAGGGCGAAACGGTATTGGATGCTTTGACCCGAGCTGGAATTGTCCTTTCCGCCCCCTGCGGCGGCCGGGGAATTTGCGGCAATTGCCGTGTTACACTGCTTGCAGGAACAGTAAACCTGGCAGAAAAAGCAGAATCACAACAAGAACCAAAACCAGAACTAAAACAAGGACCAAAACAAGAAATAAAATCAGGAGAGTTCTTTTTGGCCTGCAGGGGAACAGCCCTTTCTGACATAACTATTGAGCTGTCTTTTGAAGCGCCGCTTTGGCAGAATAATACAGCCAGTGGTATTAAAAAAAAAGGCTTTCATCAAAAACAAAGAATCCGCCGGACAGGGTTTGGACTTGACATAGGGACTACTACGGTTCAGGCAGAACTTATTGATTTGGATACAGGAGAAACCCTGGATACAGTGTCGGTTTTTAATGCCCAGCGGAGTTTTGGCACCGATGTAATGAGCAGGATCAACGCTGCCCGGAATGGAAAAACCAATGAACTATCCGCTGCCATTAATCATCAAATAAAAAGTATATGTATGGGCTGGATAGATAGCTGGGGCTTTTCCGGCATAGAGCAGTGTACAATAAGTGGAAATACCACCATGCTTCATCTTTTTTCCGGAGTTGATCCTTCGGGAATGGGAGAAGTTCCCTTTACTCCGGTATTTTTGGAAGAACGGTATTTTTCCGGTACAGAACTTTCCCTGCCTGTTGAACACATTACTTTGCTGCCGGGAATTTCTGCTTTTGTCGGCGCCGATATAGTTTCTGGTTTGGCTTTTCTGGATATTTTAAATCAAAACGATAATACGCTGTTTATTGATATAGGAACTAACGGCGAAATGGCCCTGTGGAAAAAATCCGAACAAAGGCTCTTCTGCTGTTCTACTGCCGCAGGCCCCTGCTTTGAAGGAGCGGAAATTTCCTGCGGCATGGGTGCTGCCCCTGGAGCAATCAACCGGATAAGCCTGGGAGAAAAACCTGCCGGAGCGGACAAGGTTTTTACTTTTGGTCCCCTGGTTTATACCACCCTGGGAAATATCCCGCCCCGCGGCATTTGCGGGGCAGCTCTCATTGATCTTATGGCAGCGATGAAAGCTCTTGCTGTCATTGACGAAACCGGTTCCTTAACAGAAGAGTATATGCAGACAGGTTTTCCATTGGCAGAAGGAATAGCCATTTCTCAAAAGGATATACGGCAGTTTCAACTGGCAAAGAGTGCTATCCTTTCGGGAATCACCTTACTGTGTAAAAAGGCTGGCCTGGAAAATCCGGCACAGCTTAGTACAGCTTCGCTGGACGGTACAGCTTCGCTGGACGGTACAGTTTACATTGCCGGAGGGCTGGGTTTTTTTATTAATATAGAAAATGCTGTTACAGCCGGGCTTCTTCCAATAGAGTTCAGCGGCAGTTCCAGGAGCAAATGCGACATTGCAGTATGTGGCAATACCAGCCTAAAAGGAGCAGTAAATAGCCTTGTTGAT
>Ga0099364_10003882_pt1 | contig 22899 bp, 18 predicted proteins | sample TergutTh196P3_FD_73070 | JGI IMG/M metagenome (GOLD analysis project Ga0099364, IMG submission 73070) | Microcerotermes parvus P3 segment gut microbial communities from Pointe-Noire, Republic of the Congo - Th196 P3 | ecosystem: Host-associated > Arthropoda: Insects > Digestive system > Gut ...
TTTTTTTGTTTGTTTTTGTGGTTATTGTGTTGGTGTTTTGTGTGTTGGTGTTTTGTTTTTTTTGGGGGGGGGTGGTGGGGGGGCGGGGGGGGGGGGGGGGGGGGGGGGTAATGAATTTACATAACAAAACGCCCTGTCAGATATGTTAACAGGGTTGTAAGGTTGTTTTAATGTTGTTTCGGGCAAATATCTAAAAAGCCCGCTTTCCCTACCCATACTGTAAGATTACCATAATTTGGGGGGAATTGTCAAGCGGTAGTGTCACTGATAGTGTCACTTATAGTGTAAAAGAATAACCTTGCGGCAAAAGGCAATCCGTGTGATAATTGCTGGTAAAGAAATGCACCTGCAAAAAACCACGAACCAAGGGTTCAACGGTATGGCTAGTACGCCGGAACCGGCTGTAAAAAACGCCTTAACAGCAAAACCCACCGCGCCTGTTTCTGCGCCGCCGGTTGCCGTTTCCCGTTCAGTATCTTCGTTGATTGCCGCTGCGGGGCTTCCTGCGGACAGGCTTTCTGCCTCAATTATTTCCTTTGCACGCTTTTTTTCCCTGCCTTTAAAGCCGGAACTAATGGCGGAAATTCGCCGTCAGGCTTTTACTCAACCTTCTGCGGCAGCAAATAATACGCCGGAAGCCGCCGACAATACCAGGACACTATTTTCCCTTGCCGCCGCTGCCGCAGAAAGCAAGGGCGTAGAGCTTTCGCCAAAAGGGCTTGAGGCATTTGCCCAGGCGATTGATCCGGAAAGGAACCCCGCCCCTCCTGCTTCGGCGGAGGAGTTGGAGCGGCAAAACCCGGAGGAGCATGATCCAGGGGATCGGCAGCACCGGGACAAAAACCGGGAACAGACAGGTGAACCTGAAAAGTCCGGTTCTATTACTGCTGGCAGCCTTAAAGAAACAGCGTATAAATATATGGAAAATAATCCCCTATTTGCCATCTTGAACCGGATGCCGGGCAAAAACGGCCAGCGCTGGATTGTATTTCCCTTTGATTTTTCCGAAAACGACCGGACATTCAAAGTATCTTTGCGGGTGTTGCTTGATACGCTAAATGACAATATGGTTCTGGATATTGTCGAAAACGGCGAAACCCGCTGGTTTTTTGTGATAAATGCGGTAAATGGCCGGATAAACCGGCTTACAGCCAGCTTTAAGCCGGAACTTCCGCCCAAGGCTCAATCTTTGTTCGCCCGTGAATTGTCTCAACTTTTGGGAATTAAACCGGAGAACATTTTCATCAGAAACTGGAAAGAACCTTTTCCCCATGAATCAAGCTGCGGGGATGAGTTGCGTTCCATTGACGAGGCGGTATAATGAGGAAAAAGAGGCTTGCATCCGCCATTGGGTACTCGCCGGGTGACCCAGCTCCTGAACTGCTGGCATCCGGCAGGGGCAGGGAAGCCGAACAGATAATAGCCATCGCAGAGAAGGCTGGAATCGCTGTTGTAGAAGACCCGGCGCTTGCGGCTTTGCTGGATTCAAGCGCGAAACCGGGCGACTTTATCCCGCCCTGGTGCTGGGAAGCTGCGGCGAAAATTCTGGCATTTGTGGTTAAAACAAAAATATGAAGCTAAAGAGAGTTAAAGAGAGTGTAGCATGTTTACCTAATTTGTTGTATGCTATACTATAGTAAATATTTTTTAAGAGGGTTGAATGAGCGATAATTCCAGCGGTAATAAAGACAAAGGAGGGCCAAAGTTTCCTTTTGGCGGTCCAAATTTTCCGGATCTTAAGCCTTTTGGCGGATGGAAGTACCTCATTATTTATCTTGTTGTCCTTATTGTCGGGATGAGTATTTTTAATTTCGCGGTTATTAACAGAGTGAATCCAGCGATTGACTTTTCCGAATTCAAGGCGCGTATTGCCTCTGGGGAAATCAAGCGGGTTGAACTGACTGAATCCTACTTTACTGGTTATACAAGTGTAAGCAGAAGGGATGTTCCCAGACCAAGAATTTCCCGGCCTCTCTATATGCCGGCGACTCAGGAAAGGGTTTACCGTACAGTATCCATTTTTGATCAGGATTTTATCAAGTTGATGGATGAAAAAAACGTCGCTTACGGCGCGCTTCCCCGCGAAGGAAATGCGTTTCTTGGTTTTATCTTTAGCTGGGTTTTGCCCATTGGTTTCTTTCTTTTAATCTGGCGGTTTGTCTTTAAGCGTTTGGGAAGTATGGGCAGTAATGTTTTGTCTGTCGGGCAAAATCGCGCCGTGATTGTCGCGGAGGGTGACGTTATTACGCGCTTTAGCGATGTAGCCGGTGTTGACGAAGCAAAGGAAGAGCTTGTTGAAGTTGTAGATTTTTTAAAGAGTTCCCAAAAGTACAGGGATATTGGCGGAAAAATTCCCAAGGGTGTGCTTCTGGTAGGGCCGCCGGGAACGGGCAAAACCCTGTTGGCTCGTGCGGTAGCGGGAGAGGCGGGAGTTTCTTTCTTTAGAATGAGCGGCGCGGACTTTGTAGAAATGTTTGTCGGTGTTGGCGCCGCCCGTGTAAGGGATTTGTTCAAGCAGGCAAGGAATAAAGCGCCCTGCATTATTTTTATTGATGAGTTAGATGCCATTGGCAAAAGCAGGATTAACAGTATTGCCGGCGGCAACGATGAGCGGGAACAGACTCTTAATCAGCTGCTTGTAGAGATGGACGGCTTTGACGGTACAAGCGGTCTTATTATTCTCGCGGCGACAAACCGGCCTGATGTTCTTGACCCCGCGCTCTTGCGTCCCGGCCGTTTCGACAGGCAGGTGCTTGTAGACAAGCCCGATCTGAAAGGCCGCGAAGCGATACTGCAAATTCATTCAAAGCCTGTGAGACTAGACCCGGCAGTAAATCTTGAGGTTGTAGCCCGTGTTACATCCGGCTTTTCCGGCGCAGACCTTGCCAATATTGTAAACGAGGCGGCGCTGCTGGCGGTAAGAGCGGGGCGAAAGATGGTAACACAACGCGACTTTGACGAAGCGATTGAAAAAACCGTTGCCGGTCTGCAGAAGAAAAACCGTGTACTAAAGCAGGAAGAACGAAAACTTACCGCTTACCACGAAGCCGGCCACGCTATTGTCGCCGCCTTTACACCTAACGCGGACCCTGTTCAGAAGATTTCGATTATCCCGCGCGGCTTTGCCTTGGGGTACACCCTTCAGCTTCCGCTTGAGGATCGCTACACCATTACCCAATCCGACCTTTTGGGACGGATAGATATACTGCTCGGCGGCCGCATTGCCGAAGAAATGCTTTCCGGAGAATACTCCACGGGCGCGGCCAATGATCTAACCAAGGCAACCGATATAGCCCGCAAGATGATCACCGATTACGGCATGAGCGGTCGTTTCCGCAATGTCGCTCTTACTTCGCGGGGCATGAGCATGACGGGACAAGAGCGTCAGGAACCGGCTTTTCAGCGCGAGTACGCCGAAAGTACCCAGCAATATATAGACGAAGAAATAGCGCGAATCATAGAGGCCGAGTACGCAAGGGCAGGAAAAATACTGGAAGAACAGCGGACTGTTCTGGATAATGTCGCCGCAGCGCTTTTGGAAAAAGAAACCCTGGACGAAAAGGAATTTAGGGAATTACTGGGACAGCCCAGCACTCTTTACCTTTAATCGGCTCATATCCGATTTATACTCGTAAAGAAAATTAGCCCTGCAATATCATATCCTCTTTAGGATGTTTGCATAACGGACAAATGTAATCGTCAGGCAGTTCCCCATCGGATTCCTGAATGTATCCGCAGATTCTGCAAACATAGATTCTTTTGTCGGATGTTCGCGGTATAATCGCGGGTTTCGGCTTGATGTTGTCAAAATAATATTGATACGTAAGCGAATCGGCATTTGATAAAACCATAGCTCGCGAAACCTGCGCCGCAAAAACGGTATGAGTCCCGTAATCGGTCGCGGAGATTACCTCGCACGAGAAAAACGCGTTTGTATTGCGGGTAATGTAATACAGTCCATTTTCACTTTTTGCGCAGGAATCTTCAAAACCGGCAAATTTATTGGTGTCACGACCGGTTTTGAATCCAAACCTTTCAAAAATATCAAAACGTGAATCTGTCGTAAGCGCCGAAACATTGAACTTCTTTGAAGCGGCGATTAAATCGTGCGTATAACTTGACTTGTGTACCGCGATGACGACTTGTTTGGGCTGGTCGGTAATTTGCATGATCGTATTAATTATGCACCCGCTGATTTCATCTGGCGAAGAAGATGTTCCCTCTTTCGCCGAAGTTAAAACAAAAAGCCCGTAGGTTATCTTGAAGAACGCGTTTGGTTCAACTATACTTTCATGTAAAATCGCCGCATCGCCGCGTACAGGAAGCGAAGCGATAATCGCCTTTGCTAAATTTTCTATCTCGACAAGATTATTTTGTTTAACACTTGACTTCAACGAAACTGTATTTTCCAGAAAAGTTGTGTTTCTAAGCGGCGATAAAATTTCTTTCATCAACTTTCCCGACAGAGCCGCCCATGAACCGTTTTCGATAAATGCGACAGTTCTGTTTTGCAAGTTGTGAGCGGCGATATCGTGCAGAAGCGTCTCCATATTTATGAAAACCTTTGAGTTGTAAGTCGTACTAGCAAAAACAATGTGGCTGAACCTGAACGCCTGCGAAAGCACAAATGACGGATGCGTAACAGAAACATCGAACATTGCTATTTTTTTTACACCTTCTTCCGCGAGCTTCACCGCAAGAATATTAGCGGCGTTTTCGGTATTTCCGTAAATGGAGGCGTACGCTATTAAAACACCATCCTCTTCGGGAATGTATGAACTCCATTTTTGGTATTTGTTGATAAAGTAATTGATATTCTTCCGCCAAATTGGTCCGTGAAGCGGCAGGATAGCGGATATTTCCAGCGCCGCCATTTTTTTAAGAAGTGACTGTACTTGCACTCCGTATTTGCCAACGATGTTGGTGTAATATCTTCGAGCCTCGTCCAAAAAGTCACGGTCAAAATCGACCTCGTCGGCAAAGATATTTCCATTAAGCGTCCCGAAAGTCCCGAAAGTATCGGCGGAATACAGATATTTGTCGGTTACGTCATAAGTTACCATAACCTCTGGCCAGTGAACCATTGCCGCCGTATAAAAAACGAACTTATGCTTTCCCGTGTTGATCTCATCTCCTTCTTTTACGATAACAGCGTATTTATCGGCGTCAAAATCAAAAAACTGTTTTATCATACTAAGCGTTTTTGCGTTGCCTATAATTTTTATGTCAGGAAAGCGCGAAACCAACTTGTCAAGAGTCGCGCAATGGTCAGGTTCAACATGGTTTATCACAACATAGTCAAGTTTTCTGTTCTGCAGTAGATAATTTAAATTTTCAAAAAACACACCGCTTACCGATTTGTCAACACAGTCAAGAAGAATCGTTTTTTCATCCAGAACCAGATAGGAATTATACGAGACCCCGTTTGGGAGTGGAAAAGCGCTTTCAAACAGCGACAGCCGCTTATCATTCGCGCCAACCCAAAAAACGTCATCGTTAATTTTTCTTGTATTGTGCATAAAAAGCCCCCTTAAAAATATCCTCAACACCATCGCCGATATTTTAGAATATCCTATGATTGCCTGTGTTTCAAGACGAGTTTATGTTACTGTTATGTGCGGCGCTGGCGGCGTACCTCGTAGAGCAGCACTCCCGCCGCGACAGACACGTTGAGTGAGTCAATCCTGCCAACCGAGGGAATTCCCGCCATACCGTCACAGCGTTCACGGAGCAGACGGGAAATGCCGCTTCCTTCGCTGCCAAGGACAAGAGCTATCCTGCCGCCCAGTTTAATGTTGTGAACAGGTTCTCCCTCCATGTCGGCGCCGTAAATCCAGAAACCGGCTTTTTTTAAATCTTCCATCGCACGTACCAGATTGGGTGTTTCCGCCTGAGGTACCCAGGAAACGGCGCCCGCCGATGTTTGGGATATTACCCCGGCGTGTTTTGCGCTGCGGCGGTTGCGCCCAAGAACCAAATCCACGCCAAACTGATCGCAGCAGCGCAGAATCGCTCCGTAATTGTGCGGGTCGGTAATTTCGTCCAGAACAAGTACAAGCGCGTCACGCCGCTCCCCCAGGCCGGCAATAAAATCTTCAAAGGAGATGTCCGAGTGCCCGTCGTCCTCAACCTGCAGGGCTATTCCGCGATTATCAGGAGCTAGACCGTCCAGGTCAAAAGTTCCTACCCGCTCAAGCCGGATTTTATTATCAACCGCTAGTGTAACAATTTTTTTGGCGCGCGGACCACTCTTGGCAACCAATAAGGGACCGCAGGCATGGCCGGATTTTATTCTCTCCTCAATGGCATGAAAGCCTGTTAAATATGTCATGTTATCCTTCCCGTATATTTTCGCACAAAAGCGCATGGACGGTAAGTCATCTTTGCCTGACGCAGCCCTTCATTTCCTAAATCCTGCTCGCGGTTTATAAGCGTGAAAAACGAGGGGAGTTTTTCGGCGAATGTCTTATTTACAAACTGGTATATGCCTTTGTAACCGCCAATTGCTTTTTCAAAATGAACAGCAAACATCTTTCCACGAGCAATACTTTCGCCCAAACAGTAGGCAACAGGGCTGCCGTCAACAAAAAACACAGCGCCTCTTAATGAAAGAGTGTCAAATAAATTCAGCGCTTCCCTTGCCGCCTTGTAATCGCCGTCTTCGACCTTGTCCTTCCGCCATTGATCCAGAATCTCAATAGCAGCCGGAACCAACTCTGTACTCATGGGACGGTATTCATAATTTGGATAGGTTTGTAAAAAATTATTAATGTGATTTTTCTTTTTGTGATATTTTTTCCCATGCAGTTCCGCCAGATCTTTCCGGTAGTAAAGGTAATCAAAATTGTCACGGTCTTCTGTAAAAATTATTCCGCGCTCTTCCAGCTTTTCCCTGACCGGAAACAGTACCGACTCTGAAATGTTTTTCCAGTAATCATGAGCCGCTAACAGAGATTCCAGCGTTTCCGGATCCGGCGCTCTGCAGGGAGTGAAAAAAAATGATTTGTCTCCCTGTTTTCCAGAAATGATAAAGCCGCCTTCCTCGTCCCGTCCGTTACGTGAAATTAGATATTTGTACTTGTTCCTGAAAAGGTACAGACCGGAAAAGGTAAATTCCGAAACGCCGTCCGGCGTAAGTGAAAGACGGGGGTGCAGACTGTCCCTTAAAGCAAGGTTCAAAGGAATAAAATCGGGATAACACGGAACGGACATACTTAGTTTTCAGTTTTTCCCTGGAAGTTATCGCTGGAGTTTCCCTGGAAACTGTCGCTGGGGATGTCCTGTTCTGCCTTTTTTGCCAAAACCGATTTTCGCGTACCTATCAGGATTGAGACAGGTTCCAGAATGGGAACATTTTCACATGCAATTTTGATAATAACTGTCATGGGAACCGCGAGAATCATTCCGGCGAATCCCCAAATATAGCCCCAGATAGCCAACGAAACCAAAACCATCAATGGAGAAATCCCTACATGATCGCCGACAATTTTTGGATCAAAAATATTACAAAGGATCATGTTCACTGCTAAAACTACAGCAACTACAAGTATTATCGGACCGGGCTCCGGCCAGAACTGAATCAGCGCGAAAAGAGATATGCCAACACCTGCGACAATACTTCCAAGGTTGGGGATAAAATTCATTATAAACTGAATAACGCCCCAAAGAATGGCAAATTCCAGCCCAATAAAATAAAAAACCACAGCAAATATTACACCGTTAGCCAGAGAAATATAGAACTTAGCTGTTAAGTACCGGGTAACCTGAGACATCAGATCGTGTCCCATGCGATTGATACGTCCCGAGCGGTTATCAAAAGCGGCTTCCAGTTTTTCCTTGAAAAAATTTGCTTCCAACAGTATAAATACGATAAAAAGAATCACCAGAATGGCATTAGAGACAAAATTAAAGAAAATATTTGAAAAAGAGAAAGCAAAATCACGAACCCAAGTGCGTACACCCAGTTGCCCCCAAACATTGTCCCAAACACTCAGGGTCTCGTCGTAGGGAAGCTCAAAAAAATTGGCAACCCAGATATAGATTTCTGTTACCCGGTCCTCATACTGGGGGTATATGGATAAAATATTCGTTCCTACCGAAATAAGCACCATTCCAAAGACGCATAAAACGGAACCCAGGATAACAACAACCAGAAGAATCGATAAAAAATGAGGAATTCGGTGTTTACTTAGCCATTTTACCACCGGATACATTACAAATGCCAATAAAACAGCAATAGTAAAAGGTAAAACCACGCCTGCGGCGATTTTTAACACGGCTCCAACAATAACACAGCAAATAAGAATCAACAGGGAAAAGATGGCTCGGCCTGAATGAAAGGTCTTGGTGTTTTTCATTCTTTTATTATGCCATAAATGGCCGGGATGGACAAGAAAGTTTCGTAAATTGTGTTGCAGTAAGTTGATATTTGTTCTGCTGGGCTTCTTCTGTTAAAAATTAGTTTAATAAGTTAGAAGTTAGTTAACCTGCTTTTCATTCTCTCTGTCATTGGTATATTAGGGGTAACTTTAGGAAAGGACTAAAGCGGTTGTAAACTGCGCCTTTCCAACAAAACAGGAGGATTTATGAAAAGGATAGTTGTAATTGCGGCGGCGTTTTTTATGCTTACCGGAGTTGTATTCGCGCAGGATCTTAGGCTGGATGGTTATTTCAATACTGGTCTTGGAATTATCTCTAATGATGTAGATGGCGATGACTCAAGGGTAAAAGCTTTTGGCGTTGATTCTGAGCAGAATGGATACAGGTTCAGGCTGAATGGTTCTTATCAAAATGAAGCCAGAACTGCGGGCTTTAGATTCCGGCTGCAGTCTCAGGTTAGTCATAGCGCGGGGTATTTATCCATGCCTTTTGCTTTTGGCTGGGTCAATTTCCTTGATAACAAACTTTCTATTAATGCTGGTATCATCGAGGACGGTACATGGTCAACTGGTGATTATTGGCTCGCTTCTGATTCAGTGAGTGATTTCACAGGTCTGGGAACATTAATTAAAGTAACGCCGATTGATGGGTTGGTTCTTGGACTTGGCGCTCAAACAGTAGGACGAGATGGCGGCGGCGCTAACAACAGATTGTCTGATGCTACTTTTGGCAGACTTCTTTCGCTGGAAGATGCCAGGATTACTGGTCACTTTGTCTATACTATGCCGGATATGTTCCGCATAGGTTTTTCCTACCGGACAGAAGGTAGAGTAAACGCAACACCTAGTGGTTATCCTGGTGACGCTGATAATCCTGTAGCGTGGGCGCCTGTAAGCAGCAAGTTATATGGTGATTTCCGTTTTCTGGGAGTTAGTAACCTTACTGCGGTAGTGTCAGCCAGTTTTGATAATCTTGGTGAAGACTTTGAAAATACCGGGGTTATGACTTTTTCCGAAACATTCGCGTATAGAGTTGAAGACATAAGGTTTGGGCTTAACGCGGTACAGTTTATGTATAATCGTGAAGACAGAGATACCAGTATGTTGTTTAATGTTTGGGGAAGTTATACTATAAACGACTTTGTACCCCGTCTGGATGTAGTGTATTTCATGGGCGGCAGCAGCACAGCAGGCGCTTCTGCTGCTACTTGGCACAGAAAGGGTTTTTCCGCTTCCGGCAATCCCGACATTTCTTTATTAAGCATCAGGCCATCGCTTAGAATCAATCTTGACTCAAGGACTCATCTGGAGATTGGCGACATGATCAATATTGATTCCAATGCCGCCACTGATACTTCTGTATTAACCAATGTCTTTTACATTGATTTAAGATGGAGTTTCTAAGGTAAATTAGGCTTGACCAGTTACCGCATGGTGTAATACCATAAAGTACCCTGAGTCAGGAACCGTGCGAGCAGGCACCGCCCAACCCCGTCAGATCCGGAAGGAAGCAGCGGTAAGCGGAAGTCTGTTGCGCCGCGGCCCTCCTGACACAGGGTTTTTTTTAGTTGGTTATGAGTGATACCACCACCTCATATTAATGTCCAGACGGCAAAACTTTTCGCCCAAAGCTTCCGCCTGCATTTCGGAGTTGTTTACAACAAACTCCCCGATACTTTCATACTGTATGCTCAGTAACTGCGCGACAAGCCTTTTTAGCAAGTCAGGATATTTTTTGGGATGAAAGTCTTTCGGCAATGCCTTCAAAATCTACCACATTAACACTCTCCCACAGCCACTCCAACAAACCTTCATCAGACTCATATTTATACTTTCCTATCTCTTCCATTACAGTATCAACCCCATCCATATCGTAGGCTTCGCAAAAGTCATGGAGTTTTACCAGCAGTTCAGTGTCTATCTTGTCCTTTTTTGGTTTAGTATTATCAAAATCGACATCAGAAAGCATATCATCTATATCATTTATAAGTTTCCTTACAGCCTCAATGAATGTCGGGTTTTCTTTTTCTATATAGCTTAGATTTTTTGCCTTAGCCGCTTCTTCAAGGTCTGCCGCTTTTTTTCCAACCGGAACAGCTAAAATGTCTAAACTTGTTCCTTTGATACTGTGAACAGCTCTTTGATATTCGATTAATGTTTCATCGCAAACAGTTTCCATTAATTCAAACAAGGAACGGATACCGCTTGTATATGAACGCAGAAGTTTCAAATATATTTCTATATCACCGTTAAATTTTTCAAGCCCCTTGACTATATCTAACCCGATGATCTCTTTATTCATGACCACCGAACCCGGGCCTGAAGACAAGCCGGCTGAATACGAAGCTATTGCGCTTTCAGCCTCGCCAAATTCGCCTTGAAGAAGATGTTTCGTGATACGATCCAGTAATTCCTGTAAAAGCGGACTAAGCGGCTGCTCACTGGTTCTCTCCGTTCCTATTTGCTTTCGGGCGGCCTCAATTATTTCCAGGGGTTGTTTGTCACGTACCAGTTTATTCAGGACAGCATTCAACTGGCGAATGTCTATCGGTTTGGCAATAAAATCATCAAAGCCGTTTTCAAGAAATATATCCGCCTGCCCCACTACCGCATTTGCCGTCAGCGCAACGATAGGCGCCTTATAACCCATATCACGCAAACGATTCGTCGTTTGAATACCGTCTATCCCCGGCATCATGTGATCCATGAATATAATGTCGTATTCAGCGCCTTCACCAATTTTATCAATAGCAGTAAACCCGCTCATAGTAGAATCAATTTGCAGCTTGTACGGTTTCAGAAGACCTTCGGCAACATACAAATTTGCTTCCACATCGTCAACGATCAGGACTTTTCCGTATGGCATAGGGTCACGTGTAATCTGGCTTTTTTTCCTGTACAACATATCGTTCAGGCGGAACTGACGCAGCCTTTCCGTCAAATCCTTGCCCAGAATTTCAGAATCCACTGTTTCTTGCGGGAGCCTTACCACAAAAAGCGAACCTTTGAGCGGTTTACTCTCCACGTGAATTTTACCGTTCATAAGATTTAAAAGACGCAGAGTAATGGAAAGACCCAAACCCGTACCTTCGATTGTACGGCTGGATTCCTCATTAAAGCGGGAATATTCATCAAACAATTTTTCTAATTGCTCCGTTGTCATGCCGCGCCCTGAATCCTGTACGCTTACAATAAGCATAATCCCATTCTCGTAAGGTTCAGAAGACACCGACAAGGTAACCTTTCCGGCCTCGGTATATTTGAATGCATTACTCAAAATATTATTCATTATCTGTTTAATGCGAAGTTCGTCGCCTATCAATTTTGCCGGAATATTTTCATCAACCAGAAGTTCAAATTCAATGGGTTTTTCACCGATTCGCATCATGTTCAGGTGTATGGAATCGTTGATCAGACTGGCAACATAGTATTGATACGGCTTTATTTCCAGTTTGCCAGCTTCTATTTTTGAAAAATCCAGTATGTCATTAATAATACCCATCAGCATATCGCACGAGCTGTATATTTTTTCCAGTCTTTCCTCGTTCTCTTTCGTAAGGGATTCGCTCTGCATCATAATTTCGGTAACGCCCAAAACTGCGTTCATTGGCGTCCGGATTTCATGACTCATGTTGGCAAGGAAGTCGCTTTTAAACTTGGAGGCTGCTTCCGCTTCTTCTTTTAACGCGGCTATTTTTTCGAAAGGTTTTTTGATAAAACCGGAAGCGATAACTGCCGCGATCAAACTAAGGAACAAACTGACGAGCCCAACCACGACAAGCCCTCTGTCAATATGCCTGAAAGGGCTTTCGGGAAGCGGCGCAACAACGCCTAAAAGCCAGCCTTCTTCCGATCCGCTGATAGGGCGGTATACACATAAACGTGGTTTGTCGATAGCATAATGTACCAATGTTGCTTTATTATCCAATGCCTGTCTGAGGTTATTTATTGTTTCTCTGTTTAACGTATCTATCTCTGCAATACTGGTAAAATCAACTCTGGTCTGTACCCAGCCCGGGCGCGGATTGGCAACAAGATGCCCTTGCGCATCATCCATGAATATATGGCCTGTTTCCCAAATTGTAAAGCCTGAAAGCAAATCCGAAAAATGCAGGTAAGAAAGCGTAAGCGTCAGTTTTATATTATTAATTCCCGGCAAAAGAGTCGTCAAATAAAATACCGTGCCTTCATCCGTCACAATAGTAGATGATATTATCGTTTTACCGAGGAAAACCTCTTGCATATATTTATCATCCAACATTCCGGGCTGTACCGGAAATTTTCCTGCCGAAGCGATAAGGCTAAGTTCTTGAAAATCCCAAACCGCAATTCCTATAAATTCGGGGTAATCGGTTTCCATACCCGCCAAAACTATAGGCCATTGAGTATCTTCTGTTAAAGACAAAACTTTGGCATATCCTGAAGCTGCCGCCTTTAATGCCCCGATCTCGCTTGAAATAAATTTATTGGCAATATCGGATATAATCATTAAGTCAGCTTCCTGAGATGTACCAATAGCGCCTCTCACCGTGAAGAGACCGACTAAGACACTGAAGGAAATAATAACCAACATGGTAAAAGAAATAACAAATATCGTTCTTATTTTAACAGACATTCGATAAACTCTCTTCCTTAAAAATATTCAATATATGTATTTATACACCATTTCCGTTACTCTGTCAATATTAAACTTTCCTAAGCAGGGTTACTGGATTTTTTCTTTATCTTTCTATAGACTAATCCTATGGCAGATTCGATGGCGCCGGCACATGAAGTGACCGCTTCCAAACGCAGACCCAAAACTTTTGACGAGTTGGCTGGGCAGGAATTTGTGGTTTCTACCCTTAAGAATTCTCTGCAAAGCGGACATATCGCTCACGCTTACCTGTTTTCGGGACCAAGGGGGTGCGGCAAAACCAGCGCCGCCCGTATCATGGCGCGTTCGCTTAACTGCGAAAAAGGCCCCGTGCAAGGTCCCTGCGGGGTCTGCGATAACTGTCTTTCCATCAGCCGCGGCGCGAGCATGGATGTGCTGGAAATTGACGGCGCTTCCAACAACTCGGTCAATGATGTTCGGCAAATCAAGGACGAGGTGCTTTTTCCCCCTCATGCCGGACGCTATAAGGTTTACATAATTGACGAAGTACACATGCTTTCCGGCAGCGCCTTCAACGCCCTGTTAAAAACCATAGAAGAACCGCCGCCCTACATTGTTTTTATTTTCGCCACAACAGAACTGCACAAGGTTCCGGCAACAATTAAAAGCCGCTGCCAGCAGTTTAACTTTAGGCTTATCCCAATCGAGACCATTCAGGAAATACTTAAAAAAGTCTGCGCCGAAACCGGAATTAAGGCCGAAGATGACGCGCTTTTCTGGATAGCAAGGGAATCAACCGGCAGCCTGCGAGACGCTTTTACACTGTATGATCAGGTTGTCTCTTTTAGCGCAGGCAGTATCCGCAGTGATTTAATCCGGGAAAAACTTGGCATAACAGGTCTGGAAAAACTTAACGCCCTGGCGGAAGCCTGCGCGGCGAATGACTCACCTGCCGCCTTCGCTCTTACCAATGAAATCCTTAGTTCGGGTGTTGCTATCGAACAGTTTATAATTGATCTTGCCGGATACTACCGGAGCCTGCTGTTACTCAAAAACGGCATAACAAGGGAATCCCTTTTGGGGTACCGCCCTGCCCTGTTTTCCGCGAGAGCGCTGGAAACTTACGATTCAATCCGTCTTGAACAGGCGCTGGATATTTTGCTTGATTGCTATCGGGATATCCGTTATTCGATATCCCCACGCTTTGAGCTTGAAACAGCAGTCTCAAAATTAACCTGGTTAAGCCGGTGGGTTTCCCCTACAGAACTCAAGGCGGCGATTGACAACGCGCAGATTTCCCTTGGAGTTCCAGCCGTTACCGTTCAGGCAAGTACGCCGGGGCGAACTCAGATGGCGCAACCTGCTGTTCAGAGTCAAAGGTCGCAGCAGGAAACGCCCCGGACTTCCGCTCCCCAGGCTGAAAACGCTCCTTCATCTTTTGGCGGGGGGCGTTCCCTTGCCCATGAATTTCAACGCATGATCGCCGCGAAGGAAGCCGGTACGCCGGAAGAATCCGAAGAAGATGTTCCGCTTTGGGACAATGTTGTAAAGAAAGACAAGGAAGAAAACCTGTCACAAGTTGATCGTGTGCTTTCAGTAATTCCGGGAACTGTTGTAGAATCAACAGAAAATTAATAATGAGGTTGTTATGAACATTAACGCATTTGATGTATTAAAAAACGCTAAGAAAATTCAGGAACAGATGAGCGGCTTTCAGGAAAAACTTGAGACAATTTTCGCTACGGGATCTTCCGGGGGCAGTCTTGTGGAAATTGATTTAAACGGGAAACTGGAAGTAATAGCCGTACGGATCGCTCCGCAAGCCATGGAAGGCGGGGATACGGAGATGCTGCAGGATCTAATCATGGCGGCATTCACCGACGGTATGGCAAAAATAAGGGACGCTATAAGCGGACAGGTCGGCGCCATGGCAGGCGGGTTAAATCTGTCCGGTTTTCCTGACATCCATTGACACATCCGGGGGTATGGCAAGTATGGAAGCTCAAAGATATAACGCTCTGGACAGGCTGATAACCCTTTTTTCAAAACTGCCGGGCATTGGAAAAAAAAGCGCTGGGCGGATAGCGTATCACATTCTGGACAATAATCCCGTTCTGGCGGGAAATCTGGCGAAAGAGCTTGCCGGTCTGCACCAGGCAATCCGCCGTTGCGGTGTTTGCGGCGGCTTTACCGAGATCGACCCTTGCTCAGTCTGCTCCGATCCAGGCCGGGATCATTCTATTATCTGTGTTGTGGAAAGCGCCCAGGATATGCGCATAATCGAAGAAGCAAGGGAGTTCCCCGGTGTTTATCATGTTCTTGGCGGCCTGATTGCCCCTTTGGAAGGAGTTACTCCCACAGACCTTTCCATAAATGAACTTATCAGCCGCCTTAGAGACCCCGGCTCCGGCATAGAGGTCAAAGAAGTTATCCTTGCCCTGAATCCCACGGTAGAGGGAGATACCACTGCCCTGTATCTGCGAAAACAACTTAAAGATTTTCCTGTAGAGATTACCCGTCTCGCGTCTGGAATGCCCGTAGGAGGAGATATCGGGTACATTGACAAACTTACCCTGTCCAGAAGTTTCCGGGGCAGAACCAAACTTTAACTTTTTTTCATTAGAGGCTCTTGCAAAACTTCAGTTTTGTAAGAGCTACCGCTGAAAAATGCATATTTCGCAGCCCTTAGGCGAGAAATTGCAAGAGCTTTTGCAAAACTAACCGAGTTTTGCAATAAGCTCACTATAGTTGTAAATAACGAAAGAATTTTGTAAAATATCGTTGTTGTAGAGTGTTATATTATATTTAAGGAAGGATATATGAATCCCAGATTATTTGAAGATGATGATGACAATGATGACCTTGAACATGATGTTAAGGTGTTTTTGACCGACCCGCTTGCCGGTAAAATGCTGAAAACACGGACAGTTTTAATCTCCGGGACAATAAAAAAGGAACTGGCGGAAAAAACCATCCGTCAATTGCTGCTTCTGGAAGACATGAGTGACGACCCTATCCGTGTTTTTATAGATTCTCCCGGCGGAGACGCAGACGCAGGTTACGCGATATTTGATATGCTTCGTTTTGTGAAACCGGATATCTGGACAATAGGCATGGGGCTTGTCGCCAGCGCGGCGGCCATTATTCAACTCGCGGCTCCCAAAGAACGGCGTGTGGGACTGCCCAACAGCCACTACCTGATTCACCAGCCCCTTTCAGGGATACGCGGTGTCGCTACCGATATCGAAATACACGCCAAGGAACTGGAAAAATTACGTGGAAAAATCAACCGCCTTATCGCTGATGAAACCGGTGTTCCATACATACAGGTTGAAAAAGACACAGACCGTGATTACTGGATGAACGCCGCCGAAGCGGTTAATTACGGGTTAATCAGCAAGGTTATAACCCGTAGGGAAGAAATATAGTGCGATTATACTTGCTTAAAAAAATATTGTTTTTATGTTTATCCGTGTTTGTCTGTGTTGCTGTTGCCGCACAGACTCATACATCTGTGCCTTTGGAAAGTCAAATATACCATATACTTGAACAGGCGGAGATGAGGGGATTATGCTCTCCCCTTTCGGGTATCAGACCTTACACTCAGGGTGTTGTTGTTTCCGCTATACGGGAAATACTGGAGCCGGAAAAGGCCGACAGTCTAAGAGCCGCCGAAAGGGAAATACTGGAACAATACCTTGCCAGATTTTCAAGTCCGAATCTTGGCATTGATTGGCAGAGAGGCGCTTTCTACGGCGAGACCATTATTGGCAGTGATGTCCTTGTTACAGCGAACGCAGGCATTGGCGTAGATATTCAAGGCTCGGCTGGTTTTTATTCTTCCGATGAACGATATTGGGGGACAGAAATCTGGGCGCTGGCTTATCTGAACGGCAATTTGGGCAATAATTTTTCCTACGGGTTCGACTTCACGGGAGGATTGATAAGAGCCCCACGAAGAGACCTTGGTGAGTATAATACTTATTATGATGGCTTTGACATGGGACCTGATAGTGAGTACGTTAATAAAAAAATTAATGTTTACAGTGAACCTTTAACACATTTTCCGTATACATATAAAAAGCGATGGGACGGCTCAATATTTTTCTTTGATAGTCTCTCTGGCTTTAGATCCTGGCCGGAAAGCGCCGCCGGCGGGTATGGTCTGTTATCTGAAATAACAGGTTCTTTTTGGGATAATAAACTAATAATGCGGGCAGGGCGAATGTCGCACGACTGGGGTTCAGCGCCTATAGGCAGCAGCCTAGCTTTTAATCAGATGGCGCGTCCATTTGCGGGAATCGAAGCCGAATTTAATCCTGTTTCCTGGTTTGGCATTGCCTCGCTGACCGGGATTTTGGAATACCACAATCTTAACGGGATAAAAAATTCCTCGGAAACTTTTCAAAACGCTTTTTCTATAACAATGCTGCAGTTCAGGTACAAGAGTTATCTGTTTTTTGATTTTGTAGACGCAGTAATATGGCCAAAGCGTTTTGAGCTTGGATATATGCTTCCCATAATCAACAACTTTTTTTATCAGAATAACATTGGTGATTTTGATAATATGGCAATATCCTTGAATCTTAGGGCGCAATATCCCGGCTTGGGAAGTTTCTGGGCTTCGATTTTTATAGACGAAATGAATTTTCTGAATGATATACCAACGCTTGACAGACAGATGTTTGCGTGGCAGACGGGGCTTAATATTCCTCTGCCTGTTTTGTCTTTTTCTTCGGTAAAATTGAGTTACACAAAGGTTAATCCCTATAATTATACCCATAACCGTAATTTCAATCCGTGGTACGGAGACCTCCGTATGGAAACGGCGTATGTCAACAACGGAGTAAGCCTTGGTTATTATCTTCCGCCAAATTCAGATGAAGTATTGGTAAAATTTTCCTCTATGCCGGTAAAAAACCTTACCGCGAACGCGCAATACCAGATGATCCGCCACGGCGCCGATTTTGGTCCAAGCTCTGTCGATGGGAGCAACTTGTTATCGGAACTTGATCCAGTAGACAGAGGCAGTAAACTTGTTTTAAAAAGATTTTTCCTTCGTGACGGCGCGTATCAATGGCAACATATAATAAGACTGAGCGGTGAATGGACTCTTGACAAAGCGCCGCTGGCTTTTTATTTTGAAGCCGGAACTGTAATTTCATATTTTACAAATATTGAAGAAGAAGCCAACATCACCGGAGAGCCGCACCCATACTCAGTAGTTGATACATCCGATTATCCTAAATCGAACGGCATTATTATGAAACTTGGTGTAAGAGTTTTCCCAAGATAAATCTCTTACGGGTTCTCGTAGCTCTTGTACAGGAAGCGGCGAATCTTCTGCTGGGCGTTTTTTTCAAACGGTTCCCCGCGTATGGTAAAATCGCTGATCTTTTTGTAAACCGGCAATACACGGTTCGCCGTCTCAATTTCTTTCTTAATAAGATCATTGATAAAGGCGCCGTCATTTTCCTTGTCAGGATAATTTTCCTTAATAAAATCATAGTTGGGAACCACTACCGCGAAGATCTTTTCACCGCCGTGAGCGGGTTCCTTTCTGCCGACAACCAAAACTTCGCCGATAACACGGGAACCATGGAAATGGGATTCAACTTCTTCCGGGTAAATGTTTTTGCCGCCTGAGCCGACAATAAGGTTCTTTTTCCGTCCCCTGATGTACACAAAGCCCAATTCGTCAATACAGCCAAGGTCGCCGGTTAACAGCCAGCCGTCCTCGGTAATAACTTCCTTTGTGGCTTCTTCGTTTTCATAGTAGCCAAGCATAATAGACGGCGACTTGCAGGCAATTTCACCAATGCCGTCCGGTCCGGGATCCATAATCTTTACATCGGTATTAACAACAGGGAGCCCTACCGATTCGTTTCGTTTATAGCGGGGGGTATTAACAGTTATAAGGGGGGAGTTTTCGCTCATGCCATACCCCTGAACCATGTTAAAGCCAAGGGAGTCAAAAAAGTCTGCGGTTTTGATACTTAACGGACCGCCGCCGGCAACCATTATGAAAATTGACTGAAGCCCTGCTTTTTTACGGATGAACCTGAATACCTTTCTTCCAAAATCCGCATTTCCCTTTCTGGCTTCTGCAAGGGCTATTTTCCGCAGTACATTCAACGGTCCGCGGACAATGAACGGAATTTTATTGTATTTAGCTTCTATGGCGGTCATCACTTTGTCATAAAGCAGGGGAACGCCGATAAGGAATGTAACATTTCCGTCCCTTATGTCGTCTACAACAACTTTTCCGACAATTTTTTCCGCTATTACCGTAGGAATTCCAACTGAGAGCGGAGCCATAAAAGAACAAGTTGTAGGATATGTATGGTGCAAGGGCAGAACATCCATAAAGACATCATATTCTTTTGGATCCAACTGACGGATTGCCGCATTGGTATTGGCAATTATATTTTTATGAGAAAGAGTAACACCCTTTGCGAAACCGGTAGTCCCGGATGTAAACACAATGGAAACTGGATGATCCGGCGATATGCTGTCAATCTCAGGCAGCGCCTGATTTCCGGCATCCTTGCCAAAGCGGCAATATTCGGTTTCCTGCCCGGAAGGAGTGTCTTCTGTTTCGGGGCTTATACACACGGATACAGACAGCGAAATACCCTTGGAAGACAGAGAATCGGCAAAGTCTTTTTTTCTGCCGGAATAAAAAAACGCTTTGGCCTTGGTTATATTCATTATATTAAGACATTCCTGCTCTGTTGCGAGAAAATCGACAGGCACAATGATGATTCCAGCAATCGCGGTTCCCATCCAGACTGCCATCCACTCGGGGCGGTTTTCCGACCACAAGACTACACGGTCGCCCTTGACAAGACCTGCGGCAAGCAAGCCCTGCGCTATCCTGCGACATTCATCGCCGAACCGGGAATAACTCCAACGGGTAAATTCCCGCTGCCCGCCTGAACGATACCTGATGGCATCTTTTCCGGCATATTCACGCGAAATAAAATCAACCATATGAGCGTAATTTTTATAAGGAAGATCGGGACGATCAATGATATAATCACTGCGCTTTAACATATACACCTCACTCTCTTAAATATAACATCATGTTAGACACTTTGAGTGAAAATGTCAAGATAAATTTCGATCTTTTTTGCAACCTTTTTGCTATTTTACTGTCAGCAGCAAGTAGCGTTTTTTCCCCGCTCTTAGGGTTAATTCCCCTTCCGGGTTAAGTCTGTCTGTGCCTATCAAAGCTGCCGGGTCGTTAATTGCCGTAAACTCGCCATCCAAAACTGAGATAAACGCCCCGCCCTGCTGTACAAGGCGGCGTCCCTCACTCTTGCTGGGAACCAAGCCCGCTTCGTGAAAAAGATCTACTATATTATAGCCAGCTTCAAAGCGGGAACGCGCAAGTTCCGCCCTGGGCATCGCCGACTTATCGCCGCCGGAGACGCCGCCAAAGGCCGCTCTCGCTCCTGCCATTGCCTTGTCCGCCTCGTCCTTGCCGTGGATTAGCGCCGTAATTTCCCACGCGAGCCGTTCCTTGGCTTCGTTGGGGTTTTTATCCGGCGCACAGAGCGCGTTACATTCTTCTGCGGGCAGGAAGGTAAACATTAACAGGAAGCGGCGTATATCCGCATCCTGTATATTGCGCCAGTACTGGAAAAAGTCGTATGGACTGGTAATGGCTGGGTCAAGAAAAAGAGCGCCCTTTAAGGTCTTGCCCATTTTGTTTCCGTCCGCCGTGGTTACAAGCGGAAAGGTAAGCCCAAAAACTTCGACACTTTCGATACGGCGGATCAGATCAACGCCGGCAACAATATTGCCCCACTGATCATCGCCGCCAATTTGCAGCCGACAGCCGTGGCGGCGGTAAAGTTCCAGATAATCGTAGCTTTGCAAAAGCTGATAGTTGAATTCTACGAACGAAAGCCCTGTTTCCAGCCGTGTCTTGTAGGCTTCGAAACTGAGCATACGGTTTACGGAAAAATGGCTGCCGATTTCCCGCAGAAAGTCGATGTATTGAAGCCCGGCAAGCCAGTCCTTGTTGTTGACTGTCCAGGTATTTTTTCCATCAAAACCGATAAAGCGGTCGAGCTGGGCGGCGATGGATTCGGCGTTGGCATCGAGTGTTTCGTAATTCAGCATTTTACGCAGTTCTGTCCTGCCGGAAGGATCTCCGATACGGGCCGTGCCGCCGCCGATAAGGGCGATACCCTTGTGGCCAGCGGCGCACATATGCCGGTAAGCGAAAAACGGAACCATGTGCCCGATATGCAGGGATGGGCCTGTGGGATCGCAGCCCACGTAAAAAGTAACCGGTTCTTCGTCCATCAATTTTGACAGACCTTCGACATTGGTACACTGCTGAAAAAAGCCTCTTGTTTTTAATGTTTCTATAGCGGAATTCATAGTCCCATTGTAGCGGATTTTCAAAAAATATCAATACCGCAGTAAAAACTCCAGCATTGCATTATTCAATTTTTGGGTTTCTTCCCAATCGGGATAAAAAATGTTAAAAACATGCCCCAGTTTTTTTTGCTTGTTCTTTTCTAAAAATATAAAACTGTGTTCAAGATTATTTTTTTTTAATATTTCTGCAAAAATAAAAGTCATGTCGTTAAGCATGTCATCACCATTGGATGATAAAAACACCGGCGGCAGATCAATAATTTCCGGGATGTTTTTAAAAATCAAATCTTTGTAATATGGCTGTTTTTTGTAGCCTTTATCCAGAATTAGCGATCTTAAGCCTGAATACAATATTCCTCTGCGCGACCAATCAAAAAAGCCGCAGTTTACCGCTAATGCGTTAATGGAAATGTTTGGCTTGTTTATATTAAAAAGGTTTTGCAGTCTTTCGCTTTTAGAAATAAGAACAGCCATAACTGCAAGGTAACCTCCTGCCGATTCTCCTATAAGGTATATTTTGTTTTTATCGACGGGGTATGAATCAATATTGTTTCCTATCCAATCCAATGCATTTATTGTATCACGAATTTGATCGATAACTTTTGCCCCGTCTTTTGCAAGCTGGTAATTCAAATTAAATATCAAAAAACCTTTTTTTGCCAGATGATAACAAAACAATTTGTTTATTGCTTTGTCGCCATAGATAAACCCTCCTCCATGTATGTTTATTATTACAGGAAACGGTCCCTTACTTTCGGCGGGATAGTATATATCCAGTAAATGTCCGCTTTTGTCATCGTTCATATATGGTATATCCGGTGTCTCAATTATATTTTCCGGAAGGGTTTGTTCAGAAAGAACTTTTTTGTCGTGTTCCGCCCATTTATTAGTCATGTTAATAAAAAATTTATCACGTATTTTTTCGTAAAACATATTATTTAAGCTTATTCTCGTTAGGATTAAAATCTATTTACCCAGTCTGCAATTTGCTGCTTTAGGGCTTCTTTGTCGGATTTAGCTGCATTCTTAAAATCAATTTCACCAATTATTTCGTTACCGGCAAGTAAAGCTTTAAATTTATTCGCAGAGTCTCCAGCGCTGCCTGCATGACACAAAAAAATGGCGATTTTCTTGCCCGAAAGACCGGACTCGGAAATAAATGTCTTCACAGGCGGGGCCGGGGAATCCGCCCAGACAGGCGCGCCGATAATTATTTTTTCATAAGCCGCAGGGTTAAAAGAATAAGGTTTTAGAGGCGGCTTTTTGCCCAAAAATACCATTCCCACACCCCAAAACATATTACCAATTTTACTGCGTTTTTTGTCTTTTGTTGTATGCAGCCGGATAATATCCGTATTTAAAATAGAATTAATTTCGTGTGCAACAATAGCACAGTTCCCGTCCAGTGAATAATAAACAATTGCCGTTTTCATGGTTTCTCCTTATTATGAGGATCTGTCTTTAAGTAAAACATATTTTTGAGAAAATGAATAGAAGGGTGAACAACATATTGACTTTATATTTATAAAC
>Ga0099364_10003883_pt1 | contig 22899 bp, 23 predicted proteins | sample TergutTh196P3_FD_73070 | JGI IMG/M metagenome (GOLD analysis project Ga0099364, IMG submission 73070) | Microcerotermes parvus P3 segment gut microbial communities from Pointe-Noire, Republic of the Congo - Th196 P3 | ecosystem: Host-associated > Arthropoda: Insects > Digestive system > Gut ...
CATTGACGTTCGCCGGTTCGTCTGCACATTCTATCGACTCGCTTATATGCGGCTTCTACCGCAGTCATTCCGGCTATTGCCGTTTTTGGGTTGCCCTTCCCGCTCGCCGCTGTGAAAATCGGCGGGACTATTTCCCCTCGCAATGCAGATGCCGCTCGGAGAGGCTGTAACAATACGGCCCGAATGGGAACGTTGTTCGGCAACTCTTCTACAAAAACTAACTTCGTTTTTGCCTGTATTTTTTGTACCGCATTCAATTCGTCAAAAAAAGCATAACGCACTGATTTTGGGTGTGGGGGGTAAGCCTCCAACAATGATGTATCGACTTGCGGAACGGCCAAGTCACCTAAATTGACGATTTTCAATTCGTAGTTACATCTGTGAGGAACAATTTCAGGATAACTCAACAGTGCCTGACCAAAATCCTGATAGCCGATGTCCGCGAATATATTCCTTCTCATTCCCCCCATTTTACAAAACTTACCATTAGTGCCAGAGTCCTTTTTCGTGAAACCGGGTCTTATTGATATAGCCCACCCGCATGGCACACAATTTTCCCGGCCGCATTCCCGTCATTCCCTGAATTTGCACCATTGCCGCTACCGTTGGGGACAACCCCGGCACCGTCCGGCACACCACGTCATCGGGAACCGCCCGGCGTTTGGGATGGTCATACGTCCCTTGTGCCCCTTTTTTCAAGTTCGCTACCTGTTGCAGGGCAAGGACAACGTTGGCATCGGTCAGAATCTCTTCCTCTATTGCCCACCGAAACATGCGGACAATCCGGTTCTTGTAATCGTTGACCATGTTCCTGCAAAGTTTCCCGCTCTGAACCATCTGTTCCCGGACGGTCTTCAGTTTTTTCGGCGAAAAATCGTTGACCGGCAAGTCTTCGTAGGCCGGCACCAACCAAACAAGACTTTCCCGAAAATGGATGTATTGGTCATTGCTGTACTCTTTTCCGACATAATCCATAAACACTGCCACCAAATCGCCAACGGTGGAACCGCCGTTAGAATGGGCAGCCTGGGCAGGTTGCGTTGGCAGTGGAACAGGGGCAGGCATTTTGCCGACTTCCGAAATTTCACGTGAGGTGTTTAATGTGGCATTTTGGGAAAGTCCCCCCCCATCGGGGGATTCGGGGGTGGATTTTGGAAATACGTTGTTCCGCAAAAACGCATGGTATTTTTCCCAGGATTCTGGGTTATTGACGTTTCCGAAGGTTTTACGTTTTCCGTCAAAATAGGCGGCTAATTGGGTTCCGTTGACAACTTTTGGGGTCGGCAGGGCATTTTTTGTTCGTTTTGGCATCGTTTTTTGGCAGTTTTGGGGTTAATTTTGTCCCAAAATGGTGTCAAACCGCATACTTTTTAAGTGGTTTTTAATACCAAAATGGGGGTAAATTAGTGCGAAAACCGCACGCTAAAACCACACAAAACCGCATTTTGTGCGGTTTTAGGGTTTTCGCTACCAAAAAACGAAAATTTACTGTTACTGCAAGCCGTTATCTTGCAAGGCTTTACGCCATTGGAGCGAAGGGGAGTCGAACCCCCGACCTCTGCATTGCGAACGCAGCGCTCTCCCAACTGAGCTATCGCCCCAAAATCGCGCTGCAACGCAACGCGGCTAACTTTTGTCGCCAAAACAACACGAAAACTATCCAAACAACGGGCCACCATCGCCCACGCCACCCTTCAACTGCTCCATCGGAATACTCGACGATGACTGCGATGCCGCCGCATCCGCCGCGGCCTCCTCCTCAGTCCACTCCGCACGCTTGCGAGATAACCCGATCTTCCGATCATCTATGTCCACCCGCAAAACCCGGACCTCAATCTCGTCGCCAATCTTCACCACTTCCTCTGGATTGTCCACCTTGTGATTCGCCAGTTCCGATACATGAAGCAAACCCTCCAAATCATCCTCCAACGTCACAAAAACACCAAAATTCGTGACCTTCGTTACCGTTCCCTTGACCAACAAGCCAGATCGGTACTTGTCCGGGATCTGTTTCTCCCACGGGTCTTCCTCTAACTGCTTTAAGCCCAGTGCAATACGGTGATTTTTCTTATCAACCGACAGCACCTTGCACGTGATTTCCTGCCCCTTCGTCAGCAACTCGTTCGGATGGGTAATTTTTTTCACCCAGGACAAATCGCTGACGTGCAACAAGCCATCAATTCCATCTTCAATTTCGATGAACGCCCCATAGTTCGTCAGGTTTCTAATCGTGCCCGTAACTTCCTTGTCAATCGGATACTTATCATCAACCAGTTCCCAAGGATTATCGAGCGTTTGTTTGATACCGAGCGAAATTTCCTGGCGTTCCTTATTGACCTGCAAAACGACGGCTTCGATTTCGTCGCCGACATTCAAGACTTCGTTCGGATGGTTGACCCGTTTCGTCCAGGACATTTCGCTGATGTGGACGAGTCCTTCGATTCCTTCTTCGAGTTTAATGAACGCACCGTAAGTCATAACGCTCACGACGGTTCCTTTGACACGGCTTTCGGCGGGATAGCGTTCTTCGACGGCATCCCAAGGGCTTTGTTCCTTTTGTTTGAGGCCGAGCGATATTTTTTCTTTGTCCCGATTTATGCTCAAAACGACGACTTCGATTTCATCATCAAGTTGCACGACTTCGGTGGGATGATTGATTCTGCCCCAACTCATATCGGTAATGTGGAGCAGCCCGTCGATGCCGCCCAAATCGACGAAGGCACCGAAGTCGGCAATATTTTTGACGATTCCCTTTCGGATTTCGCCTTCGTTGAGTTGGGTAAACAGGGCGGTTTTCTTTTCGGTGCGTTCGCTTTCGATCATCGCTCGCCGACTGACGACGATATTTCGGCGTTCTTCGTCGATTTTGAGCACCATACACTGGATTTCTTGTCCGACGAATTCGCCGATGTCGTTGGGTCTTCGGACATCGACTTGCGAGGCGGGGAGGAAGACGGGTACGCCGATGTCGACGAGGAGTCCGCCTTTGATTTTTCGGGTTACGAGGCCGTTGACGATGTCGTTTTCTTTGACCGACTTCATCATGTTGTCCCAGGCTTCGATTTTTGAGGCCTTTTTCTTGCTGAGGGGGATCATGCCGCGTATTTCCCGGACGGGCATATCATCATCTTCTTGCTCGATAAGGACTTTGAGGATGTCGCCGACGGCCGGTGGCTCTTCATCTTCTTCCCAATCGCTCAGGGGGACGATTCCTTCGCTTTTATAGCCGATGTCAACAACGGCGAATTCTTCATCGATTCGGATAACAGTTCCTTCGGCAATTTGATTTCCGACGATTTCTCGTCCTCCCCAATCCTTTGCTTCCATAGGAATTCCGGCGAGGGCGGAGTCGACGTGAAAGTCCCAGTTATTTTCGTCTAAATCGAGTTCTCGGATTAAATTTTGCCGAACCATAGTGAATCCTACACAGTAAAATAGTTAAGGGTTGTGGGTATCCCTTGCCGGCCTGTCCGACAAGTCCAAGGATAACCTCGTAATTTTAACGGTTTTTCCAATTTGGGGAAGGGGTTGCGCGATGCATGCGTTCCGATTTCCCAATGAACACCGGGGGCTAATACATATTCTGCCGGATGCCTGCGGAGAAATACTCCAAATCGCCGTAACGCTCGACGAGCCAGTTGACTTTCGCCATCTCCTTGGCCTCCTTGAAATTCGCTGCCGATGTCTTTACCAAGTTCAAATCGTACATGTAATTGTCGAGCAGCCCGACTACCACCGTCCGATACCCGCTCGGCACCGCACGTGGACGACCCTTGTTTATATGGCCTATCAAGTTCGTAACGCAACTGTTCGTCAACGGATGGTAAAATTCCGGCCTCTGAGCCAACTTGTTCGCCCGTTGCAACGCATCCACAAACATAACCCGAACCTCGTGAGGCTCAAAATTCAATCGGTAAATATGCACATTATTCTTGTTTATATCCGTCGAAAGGCGAATCATATCCCTTTCGTCGGCAAAAACATAAATCAGTTCAAATTGATTCATTCCCGCTGCGGCAGGGTCGTATTTTTCGCCTTCTTCGTATCGGGCTTCGATGGACAGTCCGATTTGCCGGCCGTCGGCAAAGCCGAAACTCGATTCGACATGGGCAATCCGAGCCATCCCCTGAAAGGGAACCATAATCAGGTCGATCGTCCGAATGTCGTCCAAGTTGAATGTTGCATCATAGTATTGCGTGGTATAGACTTCGGCGGATTCGTACCGCGAAAATCGGACATTGCGGACGGTAACGAAATTGCCCTCGAATTCGGCAGTCTGCAAGACGGCATGGTTTTGCGACCAATTTCTGTCGTTGCTGGGGCGGAATTCCTTGGTCAAATCGCGGCCAAGCCGTAGGATCGGCATGCGGTCGGCCAGGGTGATTGGCTGTGTTCTTGCCGGGGGATTGGCCCGAGGCAGGGTTTGCGGGCTGGGCGGGATGCTGGGAGCGAGGACGCGTTCCAAACCGCCAGCCGGCGGCGGAGTTTTGGGAACATCTGCTTGAATGATGGGCTGCGAATCGGAGACCAGTCGGTAGGGCGAGGCTGCCTGCCCGGGCCGAACTTGGAATTCGGTCAGATTCCAGGGCTGATGCAAATCCGCACCGGCTTGGATGTGCCGGGATTGTGCAAAAGCGGAACCTGCCAAACAAAGGACAATGATCCCGAAAATGTAGGGCAACAATTTCATCGCAGGAAAGATAGCGATTTTTACAATTCGGGACAAGAGCAGTTTTGGATAATGGCCCTATCCGGCGGCTTGCACGAAGCGGCGGACTCTGGGATTCGACGACGCATACAGTTCCCGTGGAGTGCCGTTGAACAGTATCTGCGGCTCGTCGACTCCCAATTTTGCAAGCGGTGCAAGCATAATGATCCTATCCGCAACCGTTCGGGCAGAAAGCAAATCATGCGTTACCATGATGCCTGTTACATTGTACCGCCGCCGGACATTGATCATCAATTCGTTGATCACACCGCTCATTACGGGATCGAGTCCCGTCGTCGGCTCATCGTATAACATCAATTCCGGCTCCAAAGCCAATGCCCGAGCGATACCGACGCGTTTTCGCATACCGCCGGAAATTTCCGCCGGTTTTTTGCCCAACACGGCATTGTCCAATCCGACTTCGGTGAGCAGGGTATCGACGATTCGCCGGATTGCTTTTTTCGATTTTTTGGTGTGTTGCACCAACGGAAAGGCAATGTTTTCGCCGATGGTCATGCTGTCGAAGAGGGCGGCTTGTTGAAATACGAAGCCCAGGCGTCTGCGGACTTGGACTAATTCAAAGTAGGAGAGTTTGTCGAGTTCGATGCCGGCAAACAGGATTTTTCCTGTTGTTTGTTGGTGCAATCCGATTAAGGTTTTGAGCAGGACGGTTTTTCCGCATCCGCTTTCGCCGATGATCGCGAGCATTTCGCCGGGCCGAACCGAAAAGGAAATTTCCCGCAAGACCGGCTGGGCCGCAAATTTGACGTGAACCTGCTCGACGTTGAGAATGGACTCCATTTCGTTTTAATAGGTCGTTTTAATGGGCTTGTTGGGAAACCTCCAAATCGTCATTCCGGCGCACGCCCTACCGCACGAAATTGGTCGCGATGGGCTCCTCCTGTTCCGGCAACGGAACATGTCCCATTCCGCGCTCGGCCAACTGCAACAAATACGCCAAATTCCGGCCCTGCACCCGAAGCGTCCGCAGTCCCTCAAGGTCTTGCTGCACTTCGCCAGGAACACGGCCATGCACCGCCGTCCAATAAGAACCGCTGGCAATCGACATTTCGGAAATCTGAAAATACTTGTTCAATTCATCGTATGCAGCCGTTCCACCACCGCGACGCAGCACCGCAACTGCCGCACCATACTTCAGTCGGAACAAACCGCCGTTGCTAAATGCAACGTAAAATACACGATCCAAAAACGATTTCATCGTTCCGTTGATCCCGGCAAAGTATGTCGGCGAGCCGAGCACCATCGCATCGGCGGATTGCAATTTCGGCAGCAATTCGTTGACCGCATCGTTCGGGAAGGCAATACAACGGCCTGTTTTGGCTTCTCGGCACTTTGCACAGGCGATGCAGCCGTGAATCATTTGATGGCCGACGGTAATCAGTTCCGTTTCGATGCCTTTTTTTTCTATTTCGCCGAGCAGGACTTGCAGGGCTTGTGCGGTGTTGCCGTTGTCTTTGGGACTGCCGTTGATGGCGATGACTTTCATGGTTCGGGAGGATGTGAGCCTGGAGTGCTCCATTCTATATTCCTTTTGGTCAATAAGCAAGGTAGGATGCCGACGACTGCCGGGGGGCATCGTTGGCGTGCACATCTACCGGGGGGCTTACGTCAGCCGCTCTTGCCGATACAATCGGGGAATGTCCACGGAGTATGGAAAGCCGAAAAATTCGCGAAAAAACCTCTTCGCCCCCCTGGAGCCCTCCGTGCTCGAAAAGGCTCCGCCGCACGATAGCGATGCCGAAAAAGCCGTCCTCGGTGCCCTGCTCCGCGAGCCAGAACTCTGCGATGAAGTCGTTATGGTCCTACGCGATCCCGATGACTTCTATCACGATGCACACAAACGCATTTTCAGCCACCTTATGAAAATGCGCAGCGATAACAGCAAAATTGACCTGCTCCTGCTCGTTAATAGCCTCAAATCGTCGGATGAACTGGAACACGTCGGCGGTCAGGCCTATTTGGGCGAGTTGCTGGAATTCGTGCCGATTGCCGCCCACGCCGAACATTATGCCAAAATCGTCAAAGACAAGGCGACCCTGCGAAAACTGATTCATACCAGTTCGGAAGCCGTCCGCGATGCCTACGCTCCCGACACGCAAACGAAAGACCTCCTCAACCGAGCCGCCTCGGAAATGAATCAACTCTGCGAAACCCAGACGGTCAATCAAGTTACCGACATGGAAGCGTTGATGATGGAGGCATCCGTTTATTTAGACCGTAATTCAGAAGGGCTCGTTGAAGGCGTCAAAACCGGCTTTACGGATTTGGATCACCTCATCGGCGGCCTGCATCCCAACGAGTTGATTATTCTCGCAGCCCGGCCCTCAATGGGGAAAACTGCTTTGGCCATGAATATTGCCGAAAATGTTGCTGCCGCGAATCAGACGGTCCTCTTCGTGAGTCTCGAGATGGCAAAGATCGAGTTGGCCCTGCGTTTGCTCAGTTCGCATACGCAAGTGGATAGTTATAAAATCCGCCGCAATATGTTATCCAACGATGAGCGAGGCAAATTGTTCGATGCGGCCAACGTGTTAGGCAGCGTGCCGATGCACATTGACGACACGCCGAGCCGAACCGTTATGGAAATTTCGGCGGTTGCCCGGCGGCTCAAACGGCAACAGGATTTGCAGTTGCTCGTCATCGACTATATTGGGCTGATTACGCCGGAAAATTTGAATGAACCGAGACAGGAACAGGTCGCGAAGATTGCTCGGCAGTTGAAGTTGTTGGCTCGGGAATTGCATATTCCGGTGCTTTGTTTATCGCAGTTGAATCGCCAGGCGGATTCGGGCCGAAAGGAGGAGCGTCCGCGTTTGTCGCAGTTGCGGGAATCGGGCGCGATTGAGCAGGATGCCGATGTGGTGATGTTTGTGAATCGACCGGAAATGTATATGAGTCGTGAGGATGCGGATGCCAAGGGTTTTTCAGGCCGAGCGGAGATCATTGTTGCAAAGCAGCGTAACGGGGCGATTGATGATGTTCAGTTGGTATTTCACAAGGAGTGTACGCGTTTTTTGAATCTGGCAAAGCATCATGAACAGGGCTATGCCGAAGATTTCGGCGAACACGGCGACGAGTCGTTTTGACAAAATCGCACTCCCGAAACGCATCCCTTTCCCCCTTCCATTCCGCTCGATTTCGGTTAGAATGACGGCCTATCGTTTCGTGGAGGGAAAAATGCCCAAACAAAAAACGCACAAAGGTATTAAAAAACGATTTAAGGTTACTGCGACCGGAAAAGCCATGCACCGACACAGCGGGACAAGCCATTTGGCCTACCGAATTACGAAAAAACGACGCCGAAACCTGCGGGGAACGACCGTCGTTGCCAAAGCGGAAACCAGCAAAATTGTCAATGCACTGATTCCGTCAAAGTAGTGCACCAATAAAAGATGAATCGGGCTGTAACGTTTCGGTCGCGTGACCGAAAGGCCTAGTTTTCGTCATATACATTATGAAAAAAGGAAAATAAACGATGAGAACGCGAAAAGGAGCGGCACGCCGACAAGCGAAACGGCGATTATTCAAAAGAGTTAAAGGCTTTCGAGGCGGACGCGGAACGCTGCTCCGAACCGTCAAGGAGACGATCGTTCGGGCAAATTGCTACGCAACCCGAGACCGACGAGTCCGAAAAAGGGAATTCCGAGCACTTTGGATTACGCGAATAAATGCGGCAACTCGGCAACTTGGATTGCGTTACGGGGAATTCATTGCTGGCCTGAAAAAAGCCCAAATCGAACTTGACCGCAAGACCTTGGCCGAAATGGCCGTCAACGATACGGCGGCATTCGCCAAAATCGTCGAAACGGCTAAAGTTGCACTGGGGAAAACTTGAAAGGGGAAGACTAGAAAGGGGGAACCTGAAAAAACGCAAGCCGAACGCGGGTTGGACTTGTTCGGGAAATACCATTCCGGCGCGAGCCGGAATCCAGTAGTACGCCTTGCAACTGTTGCGGGGTTGGTCAAAATCTGCGAAAACATACGGTATACGTTCTGCGAACCCGGCAGTGGAGGGAGTGATTCTGCGGTAAAAACGGCAACAGTGCAAACATTCACATCGTTCAGGCATTCCTGAACGACCCTCTCCGAATGAAAGCCCTCGCATAGACATCAACGATCCGCCGGTCGCGGAAACCGTCCGCGTGTGTTCCGCTCTTGCCGATACCTTTCGGGAATCGCATCGCCGGGACGCCAAGAACCTGTTCCCGGCACATATGCCGGTGCTGTCGGCTCGCTTTGTTCCTGCCGTTCCGCATCTCGCACTCGCAATCCTCTCAAATTTTCGCGTACATGATCTTGTAACGGCATCTTGTCCAGCAGTGCCGGTGCGTCGGCAGTCAACTTTTCTCCCCTCGCTCGTTGCTCCGGTGTCAATAAGGCTTTGATCTGTTCCGCAAACTTTTTGTTTTGTTCGGAATTGGCAACGTCAAGTGCAAACTCGCGTTGCTGTGCCATCCGCTCGAACACATTCCCCTCACGCACATCAGGCCGCAAATTGTTCCGCATTTCACCCATTGCGATTCGGTATGCCTTGGTGCGTTCCTCTGCAATCTGACGGACGTGATCCTTCTGTTCGGCAGTTAACTCCAAGATTTCGAGAGTTCGGTCATCTAGGAATAGTGCATCCAGGCCTCCGGCCAACTGGAAGGTCATTTCACCAAATTGTGTCCGTTGTTCGGGCGTCATAACTTGGTTCATTTCCTCCCGCATGTCATCAATGAGTTGTGTTGTTTGCGTTCGCGTTCTGGGATTTTCAGTGGGATATTGTATCCAGAATTTTTCCAGTACCTGCTGGAATTCATTTTGTTGTTCTGGCGAACAATTCAGCATTTCGGCAATTTCTGCATTCCAGAGGAAAACTTCGCTGCCGTTCAGGACCATTGTATGGGTAAGGTTGCCGTTACCATCGTTTTGTTTGCTTATCAATGTTGAATCTGGCTGTGCAAAAACATTGCAGGACAACGCAAAAATTGCAACTGCAACCGCTAAACTCCGCAGGATGTGTCTTTTCATGGTTTTAGTGTGCTGGACAAGGTGCGACCTGTTGCATTGTACAATGCTTGGTTGTTGCCGTCAATAGATTTTCGAGCGGGCAGCCCTCCCTCGCCGCAATGAGGGCAAAAGTGTAAAAAAACAACGTTTTTGGCCGTTGTGCGGCAAAAAAATGAAAAATTCGGGTACAATCGGGGTAAAGAACACAGTATGTGAGCGGATTGTTTGCCAAGTGCCGTTCGCTCCCGCTCGTCTTGCAAACGGAATCAAATCCGTTACAATATGCCCCAATCGCGGAAATGCGATATGTCAATCACACACCATAAAACATTATGGCAAAGTTAATGAAAATACAATTCGATCCCAAAGATTTCTCCCCAAAATTCAAACTCGCAGCCTCCGTCGCCGCAGCCCGAGACATTAAACCCATCCTCCAAAATGTCAAAATTAAAGCCGATAAAAAAGTCGGCGTCATTTTGCAAGCCACCGACACCGAAATCGGTATCCGAATCACCTTCGGCTGCGACGTCGTCAACAACGGCGAAGCCGTACTCCCAACGAAACGCCTGACGCAAATTCTCGACCTGACCGGCGAAGACCGCCTGACCATCGAAAGCAGCGAAAGCAATGCGGTTGTCAACGGCGAAAAAGAAAAATATGACCTAAATACCCAGCCGCCGGATGAATTCCCCAATGTCGAAGAATTCGGCGAAGATGCCTATCACGACGTGCCGGCCAGGGCTCTCAAGGAAATGATCCGCCGGACGGTTTTCGCGACCGATACCGAAAATGTCCGATACGCTCTCGGCGGCGTCTATTTTGAAATGGTCGAAAACAACATTTCCGTCGTCGCGACCGACGGCCGCCGCCTCGCCTGGCAGGAAGGAAAGGGAGAATGCGTGAAGGATCATAAGGTCGAAGCCTCAATTTTGCCCGTCCGAACGCTGCAAATTTTGGAAAGAGTGCTCAACGACAAGTCCATCGACGAAGATGACAACATCAAAATGGCCGTTTCGGCCAACCGCGTGCTGTTCCAGTGCAAAGACATCACGGTATTTTCCCGACTGGTCGAAGGCCGATTCCCGAAATGGCGGACGATTATCCCGCAAACGGAAGATGATACGCCCGTTACAATCGAGAGCGGAACGCTGTTGTCGGCAGTCCGTCGGGCGCAGATTACGACGACGGACTTGGATCCGGGCGTGCATTTCATCTTCGACAAAGGCAATCTGTCGCTGAAGGGCGAAGGCAAGGAGATAGGCAATGCGATGAGCGAGGTCACGATTTCGTATGACGGGCCGGAAAAGAAAATCAAACTAGACCCGAAATTTATGACGAGTTTCCTTGCGGTCTTGGAATCCAGCACGGTGGTTTCGATTTTTCTGCCGCCGGATAATGATCCCGTCAAAATCACGGCGGACGACGGCGGATATGTGTATGTCGTGATGCCGATGTCGTCGTAAAGGGAGGGCGAGCAACAATGCAGCCTGAAAAGCCAGACAGTCCCGATGCCCCGGATTGGCTCATATCGTACGGCGATTTGATGTCGCTGTTGCTTTGCCTTTTCATCCTGCTCTACGCGATCAGTGCGGTGCAGGAAACGAAGATGCAGTCGGCAACGGCTTCGTTGCGCAGCGGGTTTGGACTTTTCGGCACCAATCAGCAGACCCAAATCGTGGCGATCCCGCGGCCTGAGGGACGGCGCATTGGGCAAGCGATTTTATTCGATTTCGGCAGTGATGATTTATCCGACGAGGCGAAACGGGATTTGGATACGGTTTATTGGCAACTGCTTGATGTGTTGCCGAATACGGAGGACACTATTCTGATAATTGGCCAGGTGCAATCGGGCGAATCTTCTGCGTACCGCCGCGATTTGGATTTGGCATATGCCAGGTCGGTCAGTGTTTGGGATTATCTGGTATCTCTTGGAGTGGATCGGCAGCGGTTGCAAGTCGTGCAGCAAACGGGCGTCTCGGCCGGATCGCTCGTTGAAATTCGCAACGTGCGGTAGTGGAAACCGTGCGGGAAGTTTGCAGATCGCCCGCTCACCCTTCCCTCTTGCATTTTTCCGTTAAAATCAGTAAAATCACAAGGGAACTGGTACTATGGCTCTTTTTTGTTCGATGTTAGTGATATGGCAAAGGAACAAAAGCAAGATCAAAAACAGGCTCCTGCCCCAGATTCCGCCGAAGAACTGGTGCAGCCGAAGTCGTACCGATTGCAAATCACGCTCGGTCTTGTGGGACTCCTCCTGTTCCAAATGATCGTGCTGTTTTTCGTGTTGCCTTCCCGAGCCCAAGTCGAAGACAGATTTGGCCTCCAGGCTGGACAAGCCGCCAATGGTATTGACGATCCCAGCCTGGTGCCACGCGACGTGGTATCGACAGAACGGATGGTCGAAAGACCCATCAGAGACGGGGAGAAGTTTACCGTTTCCCGATGGCAAAATGGCGAAAATGAGACGTTTTCAGTGACGTTGTTCGTACAAGTCAAGCGAAGCGATGCAAGACGATTCGACAATCAATACGAACTGCGGATGAATGAAGTTGTTGACCGCATCACAAGCATCTTGGGCGGCACGACAACCGAAGAGCGTCAAGAAATAGGAAATACGGCCATCAAGGCAAAGGTACAACGTGGAATCAACGAAGTTCTCGGCACTCCTTGGGTGCAGCAAGTATTTCTTCGCGATCCCAGTTTGGCGGTAAATTAGTGGGAATGAGCAAAATCGGAGGATGAGAGCGTCGCCAACCTCCGGGCGATGGGTCGGTGTGGCCGATGGCAATCGCGAAAAGCAGTATTAACAACAATCCGAAGCAGCAATGTCAGGCGATTCATTAGACCAGAGTGAGATAGAACGTCTTCTCAGCGGGATAGGCGGCGGGGCTTCTTCGTCCGAAGAATCTGCGTCGGCTTCGGCTCCAGCCGACGATAGCGGCGTGCTCAGTCAGGATGAATTAAACGCTCTTTTTGGAGCGGCTCCTGCCCCAGCAGCGCCGTCCGCTCCGCCGGCATCACCGCCATCGCCGAAACCACCGCCGCCGCCGGCTGCGTCGGCAGCATTTACGCCCGGCTGGGATATTCCGACAGTTCCGGTGGAATCCGCTTCCAGCGACGATGAGGAAGAGGAAATCCCTCGGGGCGATTTGGATTATCTTGCCAAAAAGGCGGAGGATTCGTTGCGTTCCATCGCAGCAACGCCGACGAATTTGCCTGCTGAAGTCATCGAATTTCAGTTTCCCGAATTCGGCGGGACGGTTCCCAGCACGGAACATGCGACGCTTGACCTGATTAGCGAAGTTGATTTGGATGTCAAGGTCGAACTTGGCCGAACGTATATGTACATCGAGGATGTATTGCGTTTGCGGCGGGGTTCGGTCGTTCCGCTTGACAAGATGGCGGGCGAAACGGTTGATATTTTTATCAATGGCCGATTATTGGCGAGGGGCGAAGTGTTGGTGATGAACGAGAATTTCTGTGTTCGCATTGCGGAACTGCTTGCGGGTGCGATTCCGATGGAGTAGTCAGGAACGACGCGGATTGGGCCGGAAATGGCGGTTTTTTCCATAGAAACCTGGGAAACGCCCTAACTTTCTCCCCGGCGGAGTTGGCCGCACGCGGCAGCAATCTTGTCGCCCTTGCGAAAGCGAACCTTGACCTGTATGCCGCACGCCTCCAACCGCTCCACAAAATGCTGCACCGCCTTGCCCGACGGAGCACGAAAATTCAATGCCAATACCGGATTCAACGGAATTACATTCACCAGGGCCGTCCGATGACGAAGCAAACCCGCCAACTGCGTAATATGCTCCGGCTGGTCATTCAAGCTTTCAATCAGCGTGTACTCAAACGTTACCCGACGGCCGGTCTTGTCAAAATACGCATCCGTTGCAGAAAAAATGTCGGCAATGCTCGTGCGTAAATTATACGGAATGATCTGCGAACGCAATGTATCATTCGGCGCATGGAGCGAAACGGCCAGTTTATATCCCTTGCCCGTTTGAACGACCGCATCGGCAAGTTTCCGAATACCGACAGGAATTCCAACGGTCGAAATCGTTACCCGGCGGACGCTTATGTCAAGTCCATCAGAACGGGTCGCTTCGCCAAGAGCATCGAGCAATGCGTCGAGATTGAGCATGGGTTCGCCGATTCCCATCACGACGATATGCGTCAGCCGTTCATCCTGGGGCAGCAGGACGTTGAGGCGGAGCAACTGTTCCAACATTTCGCCGCGGGTTAGGTTGCGGACAAAACCATCCATTCCGCTGGCGCAGAACGAGCATTGCATTGCGCAGCCGACTTGAGTGCTGATGCAGGCAGTGCGATGATGCCGGTCATTTTGGAGCAACACGCATTCGATGCGTTCGCCGTCTTCCAATTCGAGGAGCAATTTCTGTGAAGCATCGTCGGAAATATGGTGTTTCAACTCTTTGCTGCGTAGGATGGAACCAAATTTTTCGGCAAGCAGCGAGCGAACAGTTTTCGGCAGGTCGGTCATGTGCTCGAAATCCGTTATTTTTCGGGCATAAATCCAGCGTCGGATTTGCTTGATTCGGTATTCAGGCAGTTGCCAATCGCGAAATAGAGCGGCCAGTTTGTCCGGGGGGAGTTCGAGGTAGTTGTTCATTGGGGGGCGAGTTCACGGAAGCGAAACGCAATGACGGGGCTTGCAAAGATACACATTAACGTCTTGTCGGCAATCGAGGGGATGGATCGAGCGCACCGTGGGGGCGGTCGCCGACGATTTTTGGGCCCATCGTCGGACTGGCAAAGGGATCAAACTGCCAAGTCCGTTCTTGTTGGTCGGAGATGTATCCAGGCTGAAACAGATTCGGTTGTCGGCAGTGCTGCGTGTCGAAGAGACAGCCGCTCAAGCAGCATAACGGCAACGCGAGCAAAATAATTCGATACATTTTTTCTTTCCCTAGTTGCCGCATGCTAAACAATTAAACGGATTAAATCAATGGGGATTCGCCCTTCATCGTTCGGCTTGTTTTCCCTCCGCTTTTCGGCTAACATGGCCGAAAGCCGCCGCACCGTCAGGACGCACCATGCAATTAACGCGAAGCCGGGAAGATTATTTGGAAGCGATCTATGAACTGATCGAAAAAAATACCGTCGCCCGCGTCAAAGATATTGCTGCTAAACTCAATGTCCGAATGCCGTCGGTTCATACTGCGATCCACGAACTCAAAAAACATGGCCTTGTCGAACAGGAACCTTACGGTTACGTCACGTTGACCGCAGCGGGCACGGTCGAAGCGAAAAAAATCGCCAAACGGCACGAAATCCTGTGTAAATTTCTGTCGCTTCTCGGCGTTCCGCTGGAAATTGCCGAACGCGATGCGTGTGCGATGGAACACATTCTTAGCAAAGAGACTTACGATGCCATCGAAAAGTTTAATGCCAAGAAACGAACGGGACGCTCTAATGCTCCAGCATCGCCAAAAACTCCGCCTCGCTGACGATCCGCACGCCGAGTTTTTCCGCCTTGGCCAACTTGCTGCCCGGATTTTCGCCAACCAATACAAATGCCGTCTTCGACGATACACTCGATGATACCTTACCGCTATGAGATTCTATGATTCCCTCGATTTCCGTGCGTTTGAAATGTTGTAATGTGCCCGTTACGACGATGGTCATATTCGAGAGCCGCCCCGCCCGCGGGATGCCGGACGGCTGCGATCCGCAAGCGAAACGGCTCGCCTCTAACAAATCATCCAACATCTCTTTTTCCCTCTGAAAAAACTCAAACACACTTTTCGCAATTGCCGGTCCGACTTCATCGACTTCGGCAATTTCAATTTCCGCTGCCCGTCGCAAGCGGTCCAAACTGCCAAAATGCTCCGCCAACAACGTTGCCGTCCGATTGCCGACATGCCGAATTGAAAGTGCATTCAACAACTTCGACAGTTCCCGATTCTTGCTCTGTTCAATACTTTCAAGCAAATTCCCCGCCGACTTTTCGCCCATCCGTTCAAGACCTTTGAGCGATTCCGCATCAAGCCGATACAGGTCGCCGAAAGTCCGCAGCACGCCAGAATCCACAAGTTGCTCAATCAATTTTTCGCCCAAGCCCTCAATATCCATCGCATTTCGGCTGGCAAAGTACCGCAGTTTTTCCTTGAACTGTGCCGGACACCGAGCATTATTGCACCGAATATACACGCCGTCCTCGTCCTTCGAGACCGCACCGCCGCATTCAGGACACGCCGTCGGAAATACAAACGGTTCCCATTCTTTTTGCCTCAAATGTTTTTCGACTCGAACGATACGCGGAATGATTTTGCCCGCCTTTTCGACGACGACCACATCGCCGATGCGAATATCCTTGCGTTCGATCTCTTCGGCATTGTGCAAACTTGCCCGCGAAACCGTCGTACCGGCAATTTCGACCGGTTCGAGTTCCGCAACCGGCGTGATGGTTCCTGTTTTGCCGACCTGCACCGTGATTGCCCGAAGCACCGTGATTGCCTCATATCGTTCGACTTTATAAGCAATCGCCCAACGGGGATGATGGCCCGTCGCTCCAAGTTGTTCACGCTGGGAAAAATCGTTGACTTTTAGGACAAGACCGTCGATTTCAAAGTCGAGGTCGGATAAATGGTCGTCGTTGTGAAACGCTTCGCAATACTCCACGGCCTCGTCGAAGGACGCAAACAGTTTCGCACACGGCGTAATCGGTATTCCCAAAACGGCAAGTTCCTGCAAGAAGTCCCAATGCGTTTTGGCTTGAATCCCTTCGTATGAACCGACGCTGTGTGCAAAAAACCGCAGTTTGCGACGCTCGTGTTCTGCCAAAATTTCTAGTTTCTTTTTTTTGTCGGTTTCTTCGTTTGGGTCTTTGAGCGAAATGGTTCCCGCCGTCAGATTTCGGGCATTTTTGTAGATTTTATCCCCGCGTTCTTGCTGCTCTTCGTTGAGTTTTGCCAAATCGCAGTTCCGCATATAGACTTCGCCGCGGACTTCGATTCTGTTCTTGTTTGCAATCGTTTTTGGGATGTCGATGACCATATGGAGATTATGCGAGATGTCATCGCCTTCGATTCCGTTGCCTCGTGTCAGCCCCTGGATGAGGCTTCCGTTTTCATAAATCAGCGAGATGGCAACGCCGTCGATTTTAAGTTCGACGGTCCAGGTCGGTTCATTGTCGAGTGATTTTTTGACACGCTTTCCGAATTCGCGAAGTTCGTCGATATTGTAGGAATTTTCGATGGAGAGCATTGGCATGTTGTGCCGGACTCGTTTTTCGGAGGGCGAAATGGGAGCATCGCCGACTTGTTGTGTGGGACTGTCGACGGGAATCGGCTCGCGGCCTTGTTGTTCGAGGCGTTTTAATTCTTGGAAGAGCCGATCGTATTCGGCATCGGAAATCAGCGGTTTGCCTTGCCGGTATTGCTGGTCGTATTCCCGAATTTGCTGGCGAAGGGATTCGAGCGTCATAGGGAAGCATTGTACCCAAACATTGTCGGAGCCGCAATCGGAAATCCGCATCACACTGCGTTCTCTACGAGAACATTATCAATCAGCCGGATCGCTCCAATCCGAGCGGCAAGCAGGATGACCGTTTGCCGGTCGATCGTTTCGAGTTCTCGCAACGTCAGCGAATCGGCAACGGACACATAATCAATCGTCATGCCGCCTGCCGCGAGGATGTGATCGCTTATTTTTTGCTTAATCGCCTCGGCCTGCCGGATATTTTCGCGGATAATCATCCTTTCGGCAGCGAATAGGCTTTGCGAAAGCACGGCCGCACGGCAACGGTCATCCGGCGAAAGATAGCGATTTCGGCTGCTCATCGCCAAACCGTCCGGCTCGCGAATCGTCGGGCCCATCACGATTTCGATGGGAACATTCAAGTCGGCAACCATTTTTTTGATGACGCAAAGTTGCTGAAAATCCTTTTGCCCGAAAAACGCCGCGTCGGCTTGCGAGGCGAGGAACAATTTCAAGACGACCGTTGCGACGCCGTCAAAATGTCCAGGCCGAATGGCTCCTTCAAACGGCAACGCAACATTGCCGACACGGATTGATGTGTCAAATCCGTTGGGATACATTTCTGCGGCATTGGGCACAAAAACGGCCGGCGAGCCGTGTGTTTCGAGGAGTCGCAAATCATTTTCCAGCGTTCTGGGATATTTTGCGAAGTCTTCGTTGGGCCCGAATTGCGTCGGGTTGACGAAGATGGAAACAACCGTTGTATCGCACTGTTCTTGGGACAATTTTACGAGGCTCAAATGTCCTTCGTGCAGTGCTCCCATTGTGGGAACGAGCCCAACGCGTTTGCCGGACTGGCGTTGGGATTGGGCGAATGAACGTAATTGCGGAATGGTCTGGAGCATTGGGATATTTTAGAGCATAATCAAATTGTCGGGACACAATTCCCGTCCATCCGGCTTCCGCCGGGCCGGAATGGCGGTTTCCGAACGAGGCTTCTATTGCTCAATCAGGGCGCAGGCAATATCGAGTTGAGCGGTCGTTTTGCCGTTCGCGGTAACTTTGGCATGGAGAAAATAAATCCCTGCGACTTTGCTTTTGAATTTGACTTCGAGCATAAGCATTTCGCCGGGACGCACCATTTCCTTGAATCGGACTTTTTCCAACTTCGCCACGACGGGTAGCCGACCCACGAGTTCCTCTTTGTCGAAGAGCCGAGTTAGCAAAATCGCCCCCGCCTGCATTGCCGCCTCGCACTGCAACACGCCCGGAACAATCGGATTGTCGGGATAGTGTCCCGCAAAAAAATACTCATCGGCACGAAACGTTTTTTTGCAAAGGATTCGGTTCCCTTCGCATTCGACGATTTCATCCACGAACAGAAAGGGATCGCGGTGCGGAATGGCCGCCTTGATTTCTTCTAATTTATCCATCGTTCAAACGCAACGTTCAGATAGGGTGCCCCCAGTGCGTCGTATTCTACAGTAAAAAAGCCGGTTTTACAATGGACTCGTTCGGAAACCCTAAAATCGTCCTTCCGGCACACGCTTCACCCCTCCTCGAAGCAGCCCGCAATGGACTGGCCGCAATACTTGCAACAGGATTCCTCGTCAATTTCGTACTCCTCAACGGAATGCCGATGACGCAAAACAACCGTTTGATGGCACTGCGGACAGTGCGTCGATTGGCCCGCCGGATCATCAATGTTGCCCGTGTACACGTAACGCAAGCCGAACGACATCGCAATGTCCCTCGCACGAAACAGCGTCTGCGGCGGCGTCTGCGGCAAATCCGGTAATTTGTGTGCAGGCCGAAATGCCGAAAAATGCAAAGGGACTTCCCGGCCAAGATGTTTGGCAAACCAAGCACACAATTCGCCGATTTCCTGTTCCGAATCATTCAGCGAAGGGATCAACAGCGTCGTAACTTCGAGCCAAGTATGCGACGTGCTCAAATACCGCAGCGTGTCTTTCACCGGCTCGAGTTCCCCGCCGCAATAGGTTCGGTAAAACGGAGCGGAAAAACTTTTCAAATCAATGTTTGCGGCATCCATCGCGTCGAAAAATGCGGTTCGGCGTTTTTCCGCAATGAACCCATTGGAGACGGCAACCGTTTTCAGGCCGGCATTTCGGCACGCGGCGGCGGCTTCTTGGACGTATTCCGCCGAGATGATCGGTTCGTTATACGTAAATGAAACGCTTTCGCAATGGTGTTGTTTTGCCAGGCGGACGACGTCGTCGGGTGTTGCGGATGTTGTCAATAGCGAAAGGTCGTGCGATTGGGCAGTTGCTGCATTTTGGCAAAATCGGCAGGCGAAATTGCATCCGATGCTGCCGAAGGATAGTGTTTTCGAGCCGGGATGGAAATGATAGAGCGGTTTTTTTTCAATCGGGTCAACGGCAAAGCCGGTCGTTTTGCTATGGGGCAGCAAAACGAGGTTTCCGTCTTTCAGTGTACGCATTCCGCAAATGCCGGTTTGGTTTTCGGCCAAGGAACAGCACTGCGGACAGACATCGCATTGGATCATGGCATTATCCTAGCCGAACGGGACGAGTTTGGCAAGAAGCGACGGTATCAAAGTGCCTAATATCACAGGCTACGCCCTTTTTGCCGTGTTTTATGGTACAATACGCCAAATTCGGCAGTCCTAACGTGCTATGGAACGCATCAACCTATGCCTCTCAAATTGTGATTGGAACGCTGCCGTTTCCAATACCGTCGATGCCCTCCACGAAGGCAAAATCGCCGTCGTTCCCACCGAAACCGTCTACGGGCTCGCCGTCCGCCTCGCCGATAGCCAAGCCGTCGGAAAACTCATCGAACTCAAAGGCCGAAACGAAAATCATCCCTTTGCACTGGCTTTTCCCAGTGCCTATTCCATCGAAGACCTCTGCGGCGAACTCAGTCCGCTTGCCCAACGACTCACCCGACGCTGTCTGCCAGGACCCGTCAGTTTGGTTCTTGATGTCCCGCCCGACAGCATATTTTGGAAACTTCCGACTGACATCCAGCAAGCCGTCTCGCAACAATCCTCCATCTGCTGCCGGATTCCCGACCACCCCCTGCTCCTGCCGGTTTTGAGCGAACTGAACGAGCCGATTGTCCTGACCAGTGCGAATAAATCAGGCCAGGGCGAATCGGCAAGCGTCGAACAAATCATTGCAGACCTCGGCAATGGAATCGACCTGCTTATCGACGGAGGCCCGCTCGCGTCGCCGAAACCGTCGACGATTGTCAAAGTTGTCGGCAACGATTACACAATCCTGCGGGAAGGCATTCTCAAGTCGGACACGATCAAACGGCTTGCGGCTTTGATGATTTTGTTCGTCTGCACCGAAAATACTTGCCGAAGTCCAATGGCGGAACATCTTTGCGAAAAGATGCTTGCGGAGCGGTTGAATTGTCCGGCGGATGCGTTGGAGCAGCACGGCATCGTTGTGTTATCCGCCGGTATTTCGGCAACGGAGGGCAAGCCTGCAACGGCAAAGGCCGTCGAAATTTTGCAGGGATATGACATTGATTTGAGCGGTCATCGCTCTTTGTCGCTGAACGAAACGTATGTTCGTTTTGCGGATTACATTTTTGCGATGACACGGCACCATCGGGAGAGCATTTTATCGTCGTGGTGCAATGTGGATTCGCGTTTGAGTGTATTTCGGCGGGACGGCGGCGACATTGCGGATCCGCTGGGCGGCTCGTTGGATGCGTATCAGGCCTGTGCGGAGCAAATCCAGACCGCCCTCGGCCAGCGGCTGGAGGAGATTTTCTGAAAACCATCCGCTCAATCATTCCCAGGCGAGTTTGGCTCGAATCGGCAACTCCAGTTCCGTTTGGAGTTGTTGGAGCAATTCCAGATCGGCATTCGACCAATTTTTGGGCAACGCAACCTGCAAAATTACGAACAAATCGCCGCTGCCGACGCCGCATTGCTTGACTCGCAGTTTCATTCCGCTCGTCGCTCCCGGCGGAACCGTCAGCGTTACGCTGCCCTTCGGCGTCGGAACATCAATTTTCGTGCCGAAAACCGCCTCTTTGAGCGAAATGGGAACATCGACATACAAATTGTCGCCCCGTCGGCTAAAACACGAATGTTCCTCCACATGGATGTTCAGCAGCAAAGTGCCGGGCTCGCCGCCGCTGGGGCTCGCTCCGCCCAAGCCCGGCAAACGGATTTTTTTGCCGTCGACGATTCCCGCCGGAATGGTTACGGCAACCGTCTTGCCGCCGGCCAGTCCATCAACTCGGATGTCAATTTTCCCGCCGGTAATCGACAATGTAAAGGGGATCGAGAGCGATTGTTCGAGATCGCGTCCGCGTTGTGGCGGCCCGCCGAAAGCGTTGCCGAATGTGTTGCCGAACATACCCATCAGGTCGATGCCGTCGAGGTTGTCAAAGCGAAAACTTGGGCCTCGCCCAGCGGTTCTGCCGCCGGGTGTTCCTCCGCCGAACGACCATTGAAAGGGCCCTTGACCGCCGCCGGAGCCCATTTGGTCTGGCGACACGCCGTATTGGTCGTATATTTGCCGTTTTTCGGCATTGCCCAACACGTCGAAGGCTTCCTGGACTTTTTGGAACTTTTCTTTGGCACCTTTGGGATCATCTTGGTTGAAATCGGGATGGTATTTTCGGGCAAGTTGCCGATAGGCTTTTTGGATATCATCCTTTGTTGCCGTTTTGGATACGCCGAGCGTTTGGTAATAGTCCTCCGTTTGCATAACATCCCTATTATAATCTTTTACGGGCAAAACGGTTAGCCGTCCCGTACAGTCGGCGGGTGCCTGCACGTTGCAAAATATAGGGCATCATTCATGCCCGATATTGCCGTTGCGACTTCGCCCAAGTAATGCATGGAAATATACGACGCTCTCCCTCATGCTTTGCCTTCTATAAAGAGATTCGTGAAGGCAACCCTTCAATCATCTTCCTAAAAATATAGTACAATAAAGCATCGTTTGGCGAAAGGAAACAATGAATGATTCCGGTACGAGAAGAAATACTACAAGTCTTACGTGAAAACAAACAAATCGCTCTTGATGCAATATGCCGGTATCGACTGGACGGGCTTCATTGGTTTGCGTGATGTGATTGCACACGACTACTACAATCTCAATCCTGTGAAGATATTTGAAATTTGCGTCAATGAAACTGTACCGCTACGGCGGACGGCAGTTTTCTACATGGCGACCGGCCATACCGTAATGGGAAGGCAGGGTAGAAAATTATCGGTGTGTGTAAAGTTGCGTTGCCCGGAAAGGAGAGGCCAACCACGCCAAAAACACGGAAATTAACCACTATTTCGGAAAACACCTGCTATTTCCCATGCATTTTGGTTCCAAAAAATTCGAGGACGCGCTGCTCCTGTTTTGCCATCACTCCGCCACGGTCGGCCAGAAATCGTCAGGATTTTAGAAATAATGAACCCTGCCGCCTTCGGGCGGCTTTTTTATTCGCTGTCGAACCGGACAAAAACCGGACGGCGTATTTGACATTTATTCTTGCTGGCACAAAATCCGGGTGCCGCCGGATTCCTGCGGATGGCGCCGGGTGTCGCCGGTTCCATCGGGTGCCGCCGGGTTCCTGCGGATGCCGCCGGGTGCAAAGCAGAACTCTACCAATTTGTTCTGGCAAATGGCATTGTTAAACCGGCATAGCCGTGTTATACTGTTTGCATTGCAAGGGATTACGTTTTTTTATAAGGGAGTGAAACATGGATTGTCCTCGTTGTGGTAGCGGCG
>Ga0099364_10003884_pt1 | contig 22892 bp, 14 predicted proteins | sample TergutTh196P3_FD_73070 | JGI IMG/M metagenome (GOLD analysis project Ga0099364, IMG submission 73070) | Microcerotermes parvus P3 segment gut microbial communities from Pointe-Noire, Republic of the Congo - Th196 P3 | ecosystem: Host-associated > Arthropoda: Insects > Digestive system > Gut ...
GCGTCGATATACTGCTGCTGATAAGCGATTGCTCGCGCCGGGGGATACAGGCAGCAGGGCGCGTTGCGCAAATGGCCGGAGATATGAAACTTAACCCCAAGGTCATGAAACTTATTGTAAACCGCGCACCGCATGGCGGGATCAGTGAAGGAGTACTTGAAGAAATACATGAGCAGAACCTGGATATGCTTGGCGTTCTTCCAAATGACGAGACAGTATACCAGTACGACAGCGACGGCAAGCCAAGTTCAAAAGTACCGGATGACAGCCCGGTCAAAAAAGCGCTTATGAGCATAATAAAAGAGTTGGGGTTATAAGCAGCGGCAAAAATGCCGAAAAGACAGCCACAATGGGTATTCGAGGACATACAACAGTAATAAGGAGGAGAAAATGAGCGTACTAACCGATCTTATTTATGCCGGATCAAACGCGGTCGCAGGACTTACAGAAGGCGCGGTAAACGATGCGATTGCAAAATACGGCGAGGACAAAAAACTAAGCTTTCCCGATACAGCATACTTTTTTCCGACAATATACGCAGCAACGGGCGTAAAGGTGCAAAAACTCGGAGACCTGCCCGCGTGCGTGGGCGTACTTAAAAGCCTCATTACAAACAAGGAAGACCTTGGGGATGCGCTCAACGCAGGGCTGGCGACGGCTGTTGGGGCGGAAATACTCGAAGGCCTGAAATTCATCGAAGGCAGCCCCTACGAAAACGAGGGCGGCATAGGGTTCGTCCCGGATCCGATAATCCGCTCCCTCGGAGTCCCGCTCGTCACAGGCGACATCCCCGGCGTGGCTGTCGTGCTCGGCAAGGCCGAAAACCCCGCAGACCTTGCGATGATTGTAAAAGAGTACCAGACAAAAGGCCTTTTGACCTTCCTAGTTGGCGATGTTATCGACCAGGCTTCCGAAACGGGCGTCAAGATGGGGCTTGATTTCCGCGTTATCCCATTAGGGCATGACGTTACCGCCGTCATTCACGTCGTCACAGTGGCTATCCGTGCGGCGCTCATATTCGGCGGGCTACAGCCGGGAGACCTCCCGGGGCTGCTTAACTACACGAAAGAACGAGTCCCGGCGTTTGTCAACACATTCGGAGCGCTTAGCGAAGTCGTCGTATCAGCAGGCGCGGGCGCCATAGCGCTTGGCTTTCCGGTAATAGTCGATGTCGATCTTGGCGAGAATCAGGTTCCCGGCGCGCTTGAGTCGGTCACCGACCATGCAGCAACCGCCGTGCGTTCCCTTGAGCTGAGGAATATCAAAGTAAAAACCAGAAATATCGATATTTGCATGGGCTTTGCATCCGCATTTGAGGGCGAGATAGTAAAAAAAGCCGATGCGCATGCCGAGTTCTATTCCGGCTCAAATCCGACATGCGAGCTTGTCGTTATGCGCGGCGCCCAAGAAATAGAAGACCACGCGATAGTGATAGACGGCCCGGATATCGACGGCACGTCCTTGGTAGAGCTGCCGTTGGCGACATACGTTGAAGTCGCCGGGGAGAAGATGCAAACGGACTTTGAACCCGTTATTGAGCGGAAAATCCATCACTGGTTCAATTACATTGAGGGCGTCATGCATACCGGGCAGCGAAACCTCTTTCGCCTGAGGATCAGCAGCGAAGCGTATGCGAAAGGCTTGCGCCTCCGCGACCTTGGTGAAGTTATATACCACGAAGTCATGGCCGATTTTGGCACAGTCGTTGATAAATGCAAAGTGACGTTCATAACCGACAAAGAAAAAGTGCAAAAACTTCTCGAGGAGCAGGCGATGCCACGCTACAGGACTCGCGACGAACGCCTTGCTTCCATGTCAGACGAGAGCGTAGACACATTCTATACCTGCGTGCTTTGCCAGTCATTTGCGCCCTCGCACTGCTGCGTCGTCACTCCTGAGCGCTTAGGGTTGTGCGGCGCTGTATCATGGCTTGATGCGAAAGCGACTAGGGAACTGACCCCGTTCGGCCCATGCCAGCCGATTCCAAAAGAAGGCTGTACCGATGAGCGCACCGGAGCATATACAGAAGTAAATAGAATTGTAAAAGATGCAACGCACGGCGCAGTCGAGAGCGTAACGCTGTATTCGCTGCTTGAAGACCCAATGACAAGCTGCGGCTGCTTCGAGTGCATATGCGGCATACTGCCGGAAGCGAAAGGCGTCGTCGTGGTAAACCGTGAATTCGCGGGAATGACGCCATCCGGGATGACATTTGGCGAACTAGCGTCCATGACCGGCGGCGGCGTGCAGACGCCCGGGTTTATGGGGCATGGACGCCACTTCATCGCGTCGAAAAAGTTTATTTCAGCCGAGGGCGGGATCGAGCGCATAGTATGGATGCCAAAAGAACTCAAAGACGACGTCGCAGATAGGCTGAACAAGACGGCGAAGGAGCTATACGGCATTGATAATTTCACCGATATGATATGCGATGAGACAATAGCAGTCGACGCCGGCGACGTGCTCGAATTTCTGCAATCAAAGAACCACCCGGCGCTTGGTATGGACGAAATAATGTAAATGTAATGGTATACTGATGAACAAAATAACATTCAAAATCGAAAGCGGCGAAGATGTCACCATCTTCGCCGCTGACGGAGAGAATCTGCTCTCCCTGGCACGGAAAGCCAATGTTGCCATTGATGCCCCATGCTCGGGCAATGGCTCCTGTGGCAAATGCCGAGTTAAACTGCTTGAAGGGGCGGACAGCGGTGCGGCCTCCCGTCACATAACGAATGAAGAAGCAGCGGAGGGTTGGCGGCTCGCTTGTGCGTCAGTCGCCGCCGGGGATGCAGTGCTGCTGGTTCCCGATATTGCGTCCGCTTATAAAAGCCGCATGAAAGTAGCTGATTTGTCTTCACCCGCAGAAACAGCAGTGTTCGAAGCCCTGAAAAAAAGCCTTGCGGATTCGGGTTTGGCACAAGATTGCGGCATACGAACGGTGGACGTAAAACTGGAAGCGCCGTCACTCGACGATACAATGCCGGACAATGAGCGTTTTTGCCGCGCGGTGGCGGCAGCGCTCGGCGCGGCAGATGTTTCATTGCCCTACTCAGTACTCAAATCCATGCCGGAACTCATGCGTGATAACGGTTTTTCACTCAGATGCATAGCTCAAGTTATTGAAGGCAAGGCGGAAATCCTTGATTTGCTGCCTTGCGGAGAAAACACCCATGCATGCGGCTTGGCTGTGGATATAGGAACGACGACCGTGTCCGGACTGCTCGTTGATTTGGAAACCGGGGACATTCTGGCCAAAGCCAATGCAGGGAATGGCCAGATCCGATATGGCGCGGATGTTATCAACCGCATCATTGAGCAGCAAAAGCCAGGCGGCATTGGCAGGCTGCAGCAAGCCGTCGTAACAGAGACGCTTCTGCCGCTGATAAGCAGCATGTGTGCCGGGGCGGGGGTTTCGCAAAACCGGATTTATCGCATTTCCATAGCTTCAAACACAACAATGAACCATATTCTGCTAGGGATAAACGCCAACTTCCTGCGCACGGAACCATATATACCGGCGTTTTTTGAAGTTGAACCATTTAGCCCGTCGCTTGTTGGCATTGAGCTTGCGCCGACGGCGAAAATGAGCGTCGCACCAAACATCGGCAGCTATGTCGGCGGGGATATCACAGCAGGGACTCTGGCGGGGATGATATGGGATAGTCCGGAGCTATCCGTGCTTATCGACCTCGGCACAAACGGCGAGATCGTATTCGGCAGCAATGAGTTTATGATGTCTTGCGCCTGTTCGGCAGGGCCGGCATTTGAAGGTGGGGATATTAGCTGCGGGATGAGGGCCGCCGACGGTGCCATTGAGGCATGCGCAATAGACGAAGACACCCTGGAAGCAAAGTTTACGGTCATCGGAGGCGGCAAACCGGTTGGACTTTGTGGCTCGGGGCTTATAGACGTCGTAGCGGAGCTGTTCCGCATCGGTGCAATAAACGGTAAAGGCAAATTCGTCCGCGATAGTATAAGAATCCGCCGTGACGAATACGGTACCGGCAGCTTTGTCCTTGCTTATGCAAAAGACTCCGCTGCCGGTCGGGACATAACTATAAACGAAGTCGATCTTGACAACTTCATCCGCGCCAAAGGCGCTATATACTCAGCAGTAATGTCGCTGATAGAGCCGCTTGGATTTGCGCCTGAAGACATTGAACGCGTCATGGTAGCAGGAGGCATTGGCAGCGGGATCAACATTAAAAACGCCATGCGGATAGGGATGCTGCCTGACTTGCCGGTAGATAGGTACAGTTACATCGGCAACTCGTCACTGACCGGCGCATATGCGATGCTTGTGTCGGCTGATGCCGGCAAGCGGTTGCGTGAGATTGCAAAAGGCATGACGTATCTTGAACTGAGTACGCAGCCTGGATACATGGACGCATTCATCGCAGCCTGCTTCCTTCCACACACCGACGAGACGCTGTTTCCATCATCAAGGTAACTACTCCTTAGGAACTGTCCGAGCGCAAGGCTCCGGGAGCAGCTATAGCTCAAGATAGGAATCAGCGTATAACGTGTGATTCTTGATGATATCGCATGACCGTATAGTCTCCATCAGGCGAAGGTCGGCCGGATTTGCTATTGCCGATGTCAGCCCGCAGCACATCGCCATCGCGACCATGGCACTGTCCATTATAGGACGTATGTGGTTAGGCATCATGTTGGAGATGTTCGACAAACCGCCGCTTGAGTTCAGGCCCATATCGCTGAGCATTTTAATGAACTCGAGGACTTCCATCTGCTTGTCCTGCATGCCTTTGACTACGAGGAAAAGCGGGTCAAACCATAAATCTTCAGGCTCCATGCCCAGAGACATCCCGCGCTCGAGCATCTCCTGGCAATAACCCATGCGCTCGTCATTGTCGGACGGAATACCCGTAGCAGAACAAAGGGCTATGCATATAGCGCCGTTTGCGGCGGCAAGGTCGATATTCCCGATTCTGTCTCCGGCATCCGCCGAGTTGACTATTGGCTTGCCTTTTGAGTTGTTGTGGACCGATATGCCCGCCTCTATCGCCTTGCTGTTTGCAGTGTCGAGGCAAATCGGTACGTTGTCGCAGTTTTCCTGAATAAGCTGGACGGCCCACTTCATTAGCTCCTCGCCGCCCTTTTCAGCAGGGCCGATGTTGACGTCAAGGTATGTCGCACCCTGGGCGATTTGATCCTTGGCGCGCTTGATTATGGGTTCAGGGTCCTTTGTGTCCATCGCATTTCTGATGACAGGTGATATGCAGTGGATGCGCTCGCCGATAACTATGAACTTGCTCATAACTATTTACCTCCCTTTGCATTGAATTCTTTAAAGAACTTGACCAGCTCTATAGCTTCGTTCGGGGCGACGACTATCGTCCAGCCGGGTAGTTTTTCTTCAATCTCGCCTTTCAGCACAGCGACCTTGCCCGGAATCACGAGAGTGCGGCTTTTTGTTTTGCTCTCTATATCAAACTCCTTAAAAAACTTAGCAATCGAAGAAGCCGACAGCTTTCCGGCAGCCCAAGCCGTCAGCACGGAATACCCGCCTGCGTCGGAGATAAGCAGGTTTAGCGGGACTCCGGAGCGCTCAAGCTCGCCTGACACTATGAAATAAGTCAGCGCAAAGTCGACGGTCGTCACACAGACGGAGTTTTCGTCCGCGCCGCACAATGGATAGATGCCGGGTTCGACTTTCATTGGCTTTTGCGGATCGGTGTAGATATTCTGCCGCAGGCCATACAAGGACAGTGCCTGCGCGACGCTCATTTTCTCCATTACTATTATAGAGCCGTACTTCAGTGTGAACACGGATGCCAGCGCTGTTTGCAGGTATTCGTTGCCCGGGGCGAGCTTGCCTGCGTTGATAAGCGACGGATAGCCGAAAGTGCGGTTGTTGCCTTTGAGTGCGGATCTTCTGATTTCCACTGCACCCGCGAATGCGTCTTTTATCGATACGCAGCCGACGTCAAGTACCAGATTCTTGTTCCCAAGCTTTTCAAGCGCCGTTGCAGTATCGTAAAGCTCATCAAGATTTGCCCCGCAGACGCCCAGGACGACGCCAAACTCAGTTGCCAGCGCGTTCATCGCCTCATAGTTTATAGGATTTGCGCCGTTTAGCAAAGGTTTGGAAGATGCGCATATCTCCAAAGCCGCGCGCGCTGCCGGGACGTCATCGCAATCAAGTATCAAAACGCGGCCCGACCCCTGGGCTTTTTTGACCAGCTCGGCATACTTGCCCGCATCGCCATCGTATTCAAGATTCAAAAGCTCGACATACATCCGCTCGCCAAGCCGGTCATAGTCGACTTTCTGTATCTCCGGCATCTTCTCGTCATAACACTCCGCGCAGACGGAAACTGCATAAAGGTTTTTCGACACGAACGTTTTATCGTGACGGAACAGCACGGTCTCGCCGCCAAGCGTAAGGCTGTCATCTGCTCCGAGCACGATTTTCTTCATTGGGGGCGCTGTTGAGTCGCTTAGCTGAGCCAGAGACTCCTCGCTCATGTGCGGGCATTTATCGATCGCAACCGCCCCTTGCGCGACTTTCATAGCAAACGCCATGCATGTGGGGTTTCCGCAATCCTTGCAGTTAGTCTTAGGTGTAAGCTTAAAAATATCAAGTCCCTTAAGTGCCATTTATCTCAATCCTCCTCTTACATAAGCGCATCTATCAGCGCGGAAACAGCCGCCACCGAATCCGGATGCCTTAGAATGACAGCGTTTGACCCGGCTGCGAGACATGCTGCCGCAGTAGCGACCTCCATATTGACGCCGCGAACCTCAGCAGGGCCCCACTCCGGATAATCATCTTCGCCTGCGACGGATTCCTTGACAGCCCAAGCCTCCGAATCGACCGGGGTGACTATTGGTGTCTGGAGCATTGCGTCGTCTTGCGAGAGCGCTGCGGATTTGACCCTGTCAATTGTCGAAGCGACATACTCAAAACCGTAGCCGGCGGCTGCGGAGCCCAGGTTGACCGCCATGTTCTCTGTTTTGAGCCCCATTTGGCTGATAAGCACGTTGAGCTGCTTTGCAAGGTTAATATCGACGGCGGACTCCGCGCCGACTTTCTGCGAATATGCAAGACCGGCAGCTGCGGCGATAGTCTTATAGTTCTCCTCGCGTGCCGACAGTATCAGAATGTTTTTGCCGTGGAGCGACTCTGCGACCTTTTCAAACAGCTTTGCATCCTTATCGACGTTTTTGCAGCCTTCTATAGCGAGCGGAATATCGACCGCATCAGCAATCTCCCTGACCAATGCGGCGCACTCATCGGGGGACTTGTCGCCGTTGTCAGGATGCGCCCCTGAAAGGCATATTACAAGAAAATCTGCACCCGGCATAGCCGCAGCCCTTTTTGCCGCATCGAGAGCCGTCTGTGCACCTTCATAAAATGCATCGATGCCCGGCACACCTTTGTAATGCCCGGAATCTGAGATAGCGACGCCTATTTTCGGACGGTTTTCGATCGGCGCGTCAAAAGAGTAGAAAGGCAGAACGTTTTCTCCGCCTAAAACGATCTCCTTCCCGTCCGCGCCAAAAGTCAGCGTGTTAATTTTTGCTGTGAATTTCTGCGGCTCATGTTTAAATGCCATTATTAATAACCTCCTTGCTTCAATACGTTTGAATTATATCTCGATTTTAATGATATTCTTAACTAAATCAATGCTTTTCAGCACACCTTTGATTACTATCTCCTCTCCCATGATATCGGTGAGCGTGATTACGTCTTCAGACAGATTGATTGCGGTCGCATACTCGCAAACGAGATTCTCGCTCCCGTCCCTTATTTCATACACAGTTGACAGGCACATAAACTACACATCCCCACAAATCAGCGTTACTGCGTTTTCAAGCTTCTCATTTGCATGGTCGAAATAATGCACTGCGTCGTTTATCAGCTCCGCCGCGTCCGCAAGGGCAGATGAAGCGAGCCTGCCGCCGGCCTCCGCAAGCTCTAAAGCGTGCTGTTTATTGTGATCCAGCATATATTTCAACAGCGCAACATCCTTCGGCGATGCGCCTGAAGTCCCTGCATGGCCGTGCTCGTGCGGATGGCCGTTTCCATGGCCGTGCTCGTGCATATGGCCGCCACCATGCGCATGTCCATGCGAGTGAGCGCCGCTATGCGCATGTTCCTGCGAGTGGCCGCCGCTGTGCTCGTGTGGGTGGGCGTTGCCATGCGTATGCTCGTGCGAATGGCCATAACTATGTGTATGCTCGTGCGTGTGGCTGTTGCCGTGCGTATGTGAATGATCGTGCTCCTCATGCATGAGGCTTACCTCCTTATTCTGCGCGCCCGAGTTGTCTAAGCATTGGCGGTATTTCGCACCCATATTATACAATATCGCAGGAAAGGTCAAGAAAAAAAAGTGCAAGGCATGCAAGCATTGTATCTATTCAGAACCCTGTCAACTTTGCTTCATTATAGTGCCGAGGGAAGGCGTGTTATGCATCGCAGCGAGGGAATTCCGGCTACTGTCACGGAACTGACCGAGCGAAGAGGCATAATACGCCTTCCCTTGGCACGGATGGGACGAGACCTGAATAGACACCAAGCATTAAAGAAGCTTTAACGTTTGAAGTCGACAGTGCATGAGTAGCGAGTTCAAAAGATATAAAATGAATGATAAAACTATAGTTTAATTAAATCAGGCAAAATGAAATTACACAAACAAACATTATCAAACCGCTTAAATAAAATGACATAAACACTTAAAAAAGCTGTTGACATTAAAGGGGCTTTATGTTCTAGAGTGGACGAATAGCTTGCCAAAAGGCGGGCATTGCCCGGGTTCCTGGCAGCTCCTCGGACAAAAAATGAGAAGGCGGTTTTGAATATGAAGCAAAAATCAGTAAAAATGCTGCTGTTGACTTCACTCTTGTCGATAGTGATTCTTCTGTTGGTGACATACCTCGGTATATATATTTCAACCGCAGGGGCGTATCCTGAACTGGCAATAGAAAAAAAGCAGCATACCAACAGCAGAGAAGAAAAAATAGAATATACGCTCATTATAAGAGCATATGGAAATACAGTAAACAATATTGAGATAATTGACTATCCGTGGATTGTCAACGGCTTATTGTCAATAAACAACCCCCCCAACGACAGCGCATATACGGGCTTTGAGTATAAGATAAACAACGCAGCGACGGCAGTTCCGATGAATGTGACGTGGACTCCGGGTGTCGATGGCTACAACAATGAAAACTGCCGTACCAGGTTCTCATACGCTTTTAAGGATGTAGTTCTTGAACCGGGCGATACTATGACCGTCACATATACGCTCGATTTGCAAAAGCTGATCTATCACAACCAATCGTCGGGGCGCACGTCGGATCGGTACAACTTCAACCTCGGAAACTATGTCAGGGTTACTAGCAATGCCGCCGAAAAATCAGCCCTGACATACAGCGCCGCACGAAAATTACTCACGGTGACAAAAAGCGCAACTGTTGGCACAGGCAGCAATTATGATAAGATAACATGGACAACCGTAATAGATGAACCCAACGAGGACGCATTAAACGGATATACAGCTATTGATACTCTTGGCGCAGGAATGAGTTTCCCGGATCCAAGTTCCATAGACATAGTCTTTTCCGGTTGGGCCGGTGCAAATATGAGACAGTTCAAGGCAAGCGATTTTGGCAGCAGTTTTCAAATCGGCCATCCCGCCGCAAACACATTCTCATTCACCATTCCCGCTGTGGATGCGCAGGTGGCGGGTGGTACAGGTACTTATGGAAAAATACACAAAGTAGAAATAGAATACACTACGCCGGTCATTGCACCTCCCGGGCCGGGTGAACATATAAGGACATTTACAAACCATGTCAGGCTTAACTATCGTGAAGACGAAGCCTCGGTCCAAGTTCGTCAGCCGCTGGAGTACAGCAGTGAAAAGATTGCAAAAAACGGCGTCCACAACGGCAGCCGGATAAGATGGACAGCAGGTGTTGGCAATGGTGAAAACCCGCTAAACGGAGTCGCCATAACCGACACGCTCAGCGGCAACATGAGTTTCCCGGGGTTGGGCGAAATTGCAATAACACTATATAAAAAGCCGACAGGTGTAAGCAGCAGCAATGTCTGGGCTTTCCGGCCCGAGGACATTGTCTGCACCTTTTATGCAAGCCAGTACGGCAGCGCTTTCAAAATTGATGCGAATAACGACAGAGTATTTACATTCACCGTTCCTAACGCAAACGATAATATCATCAATGGGACGGTGAAGTACGGGGACATTTACCATGTCGCCATAGAATATGAGACGGAAGTCGCGTTTCCTTCTTTCGGGGGGTCAGCGATAATATACAAAAATGAAGTGAGCATACCGGGCATGGCTGCGTCAAAAGAAATCCCGGTCTCTGCGCCGCAGCCGGTCGACCCGAGCATCGTTAAAACGTCGTCCCGCATAAAAGAATCCGGAGGGTTTGGCGCGTACGAAATAGAATACACGCTAAAGGCCACCGTACCTGCCTGGAACAAGGGCCGTGCGTTTTATTTGCGCGACGTCATTGCATTCAACGGAAGTCTGAATCAGATCGATATCGGCGCTCTTGACGCGGCGGATTTTAATGTGGAGATTGCATTTGCGCCGGGCGTTCAGGCGCCGGCTTTTGCTTACAGTATTGTCTTGCAGCCGGGCAGCGCGATCAATTGCTGGGAAATGTATTTCGGGGCGGCTAATGCAAATGCCTCAACAACACAGTGGCAGTACAGCGATGAAGCAATAGTAACGATTACATACGCGGTACCCCTAAGCCTGACGTCCGTTGAGGCAACTGCGAGGACGATAGAGCAGATTCTGAAAGAAAAAAGCAGCAATTACCTCAGGAGCACAGCATCAATAGTGAATGCGGGCATTTCAAATTCAACAACCAATGACACTTGGCCGATCCATATAAACGTCAGCGTGGACGAGCGTGATAATACGATGTTCAACTATGTCGTGACTCTGAATGGAAGCAGTGATTACAGCTTCGCTCTGTTCACAGCGGGCAATGCAGCTTTCACGGCAACATTCGATGCCGCCCTTAAATATGTGCCGGGTTCGTTCTATGTCAAGCAGTCCGGTACAACGACGATCTACTATGGCCCATACGATTTGGGGAAAAATGATATTGTTGAGGTAATCAATAACAGTACCATAAAAGCGGATTTTTCAACCATGATGGAATTTGAGGCATGGCAAGGGAGCGTCATGGAGACTTCTTTGCGCAGCAGCGTTTCGACGATGCACTGGTATTCGGCGGCTAATACCATAGAAATCCACTATAAGCTGCAAATCATAGACCCCGGCGACACAACGCTTGATGGAAAATCATTCGGCAACACTGTTGCAATAGAAGCTACAGCGTTGCAAAATGCCGCATTTGCGAGCAGCGCAGCTGTCAACTATAAGTCAATTACGGGGCCTCCGGGACCGCCGGGGCCGCCGGGAGAGCCTGGGCCACCGGGGCCACCGGGGCCGCCGGGAGAGCCTGGGCAGCCCGGACAGCCGGGAGAGCCCGGGCAGCCGGGACTTCCCGGACAGCCTGGAGAGCCTGGGCAGCCGGGACTTCCCGGGCTGCCGGGAGAACCCGGGCAGCCTGGACAACCCGGTCTGCCGGGAGAACCCGGGCAGCCTGGACAACCCGGTCTGCCTGGAGAGCCCGGGCAGCCTGGACAACCCGGTCTGCCTGGAGAGCCCGGTCAGCCTGGACAACCCGGTCTGCCTGGAGCACCCGGGCAACCTGGGCAACCTGGGCAGCCGGGACAGCCGGGAGAACCCGGGCAACCCGGGCCGCCGGGACTAACGGGACAAGCGGGGCCGGCAGGACAAGCGGGACCGCCGGGGCCACCGGGAGAGCCGGGACAAGCAGGACAAGCGGGACCGGCGGGGCCGGCAGGAGAGCCGGGGCCGGCGGGACAATCGGAACAACCGGCGAAGCTGCCGCAGGAAGACCAGCAAAAGCCGGAGCCGCCCGATTCGTCACCAAACCAGTCGCAGCAGAGCCAATCGCAACAGTGGCAGTCGCCGCCAACAGCGCCGCTATCGCCTGATACGCAGCCTGAACCACCATTGCCGGCGCCGCCGCCGGAGCAGCAGGTATACGAGCCGACGGCGCCGCCGCCGGAATCGCCGTTTCAAACGGGCGGAAGCGAACCTGGAACCCCGCCGGTTCCTACAGTTCAGGACAGTGAGCTGATACAAAATGGCAATGGGTGGCTTGAGATTGACGAAGAAGGCGTCCCCCGCGGCAGATGGAAATGGGACGAAATAGAGGGGGAATGGGTATTCGAGGAATACACGCGCCTGAGGGATTTGCCGCAAACCGGCATAGCGCAGCTCCCTCTGACAATGCTCATACTGTCAGGCTTCGTTTTGCTATCCACAGGTCTGATATTGAGGTATAGGGCATAGAGGCGCAGCGCATAGATGTATTTGACTTTATCCATCCGACTATGCTAACATGTGTTTCTCTAACCGATATAATTGCGGGTCTGGCTTCGGATTAAGCCCGGGGCAGGCTCCGTGCACCCCCTGCGGATCGGTGGAGGAATCACGCAGCATTACAGTAAAAAGGTGGATTGATATCATGGTGAAAAAAATCCGGGTTTCTATGGAACAGCTCTCAAAAATCGCCGTAAAACTCTTTTTAGGTATGGGTTTGAGCGAACATGAAGCAGCTTACGCCGCTGATGTATTGGTGGAAACGGACCGCCGGGGCGTAGATACGCACGGAATCACACGGCTGGGCTTCTATCACATGTGCTTGAATACGGAAAACAGCGCATATAAAAACGCGCGGCTGAGCATCTTGCGTGACGACCCGCCATACCTCATGATAGACGCGGGTTGCGGATTGGGCATAGTAATGGCGCCTCAAGCAGTTGAGCTTGCCATATCAAAAGCAAAAGAGCAGGGCATATGCATAATGGGAGTGCAAAACAGCGGGCACTTCGGCGCTGCAGGTTATTACGCAGTTAAATGCGTTGAACAAGGTTTCATATCAATGGTCTGCTCAAACTCCCCTGCAACAATGGCGCCGGTTGGCGGGAGGGAAAGAATGTTGGGCAACAGCCCTTGGTCTATAGCGTTTCCGGGCGGAAACCGCTATCCTGACCCGGTGATGTTTGATATGGCCTGCAGCGAGGTTTCCAGGGGCAAGTGCGAAACAGCCCACCGGGAAGGCATGGCAATTCCGCCAAGCTGGGGCATAGACAAAAACGGCGAGCCGTCAACCGACCCGGCCGCAGTATTATACGGCGGCAGCCTCTTGCCCTTTGGTGGAATAAAGGGCTACTGCATAGCCTTGCTAGTCGAGGTTCTTAGTTCCATGCTGACATTCGCGTCTTTTGGAGAGGGAAAAAACCCCGGCGGTGTTTTCGAGTACACCAGCCATTTCGTACTGCTGATGGATCCGTCGCGGTTTGGCAGCAATGCATTATATAAAGAAAGCATTGACAACTATGTCGAGAGCATAAAAAACTCACAGCTTGCAGCAGGCGCGGATGAAATCATTATTCCCGGAGAGCTTGAAGCCAGATCAATAAAAGACCGTACAAAAAACGGGATGGAGTTAGACGAAGCCGTAGCCGCATCACTGGCGCAGGTAGCCATAGAATGCGGCCTGTTGGCAAAAGAACAGCGATTTGAAGATATGCTGTTGTGGTAGCGATTACACCGGTTCCGGCAACCCTGATAAATACCTGCGCACCATGTCGAGCGCGTTGGAAGCGCCGGCGGTGCGTACCCTGTCACGGTCGCTCGGCAGGGTGAGGCTTCGGCATATGGAGCACCCGTTCGCGGACAGGGCGGTGAAAACAGTGCCGGGTTCGACTCCGGAACCATCTCCTTCCGGGCCTGCGATGCCGGTTATGCCTACGCCTATATCAGCGCCGAATGACTTGCGTGCGCCTTCGGCCATGGCGATCGCAGCCTCGCGGCTGACAGCGCCGTATTTATCCAATAAGCCGGGATCCACCCCAAGCAGCGCCGTTTTAGAGCGCGTACTGTACGCGACGACGCCGCCGGGAAAGGCCGCCGACGCACCCGGAGTATCAGTCAGCCGTTTGGCCAGCAAGCCGCCGGTGCATGACTCAGCCGCCGCAAGCGTCATACCACGCTCCTTTAACAAACCGACGACCGTATTCTCCAAACTGCCGGAATCGACTCCATATACCAAATCGCCGAGAGTATCTATGATCACGCTGATAACAGGCGTCATAAGCGTTTCAGCTTCCTCTTTTGATCCGGCCTTTGCCGTCAGCCTCAGCAAAACCTCGCCTTCCTTAGCATATGGGGCAAGCGTAGGGTTTTGCATTTTTTTCATTAGATCATGGAGCTTTGCCTCGACCGCGCTCTCGCCAAGCCCGAAAATGTGAATGTTGTGAGACAGCATTTCAGAGTCGGACAGATTTTTCAAATATGGAACTACGCAATGCTTCAGCATTGCCCGGCATTCGCGCGGCGGGCCGGGCAGCATCAGAACATGCTTTCCCTCTGCGGTAAAAGCGCAGCCGGGGGCGGTGCCCACCCCATTTTCAAATACAATGCAATCTTCAGGCAGTTCCGCCTGCCGGAGATTGTTCTCCGTCATCTCCATATTGTGCAGACGTTTTCTAAAAAACTCGCGTATTTGATTTGCTACCGCTTCGTTGAATATCATCTTTTTGCCAAAAGCTTCCGCCAGCGTCTGCTTTGTAAGGTCGTCATATGTCGGGCCGAGCCCGCCGGTCGTGATGATAATATCCGCCCTGCCTTTAGCGATATCAACAGCCTGTTTTAGCCGCTCGGGATTGTCGCCGACGACAGTTTGGAAAAACACGTTTATTCCAAGCTCTGAAAGCACAAGGGATACATCCTGCGCATCCGTGTTTGCTATGCTCCCAAGCAGCAGTTCCGTACCGACAGATATTATTTCAGCAGTATAAGCCACTTTCCCCACTCCTCTCCCCACTCTCCTAACTCCTAACTCCTAACTCCTAACCCCTAACTCCACTCGTTCGATCCCTTCGAACGCCTGATTGACAAGCGCGTCCGTATCAAGCGCCGCTTCAGCCTCAAGCACGTCGTCAAGGCGCGGCTTTGTCTTAGGGCGGCGCGGGGTGAAAACAGTGCAGCAGTCCTCGTAGGGCAGTATCGATGTTTCGTATGTGCCTATTTTCCGCGCGCGCTCAATGATTTCTTGTTTATCAAAAGCCACGACCGGCCTCAAAACGGGTAGTGAGACGCATTGCTCAGTAACGGCAAGCGCCTCGGCAGTCTGGCTTGCCACCTGCCCAAGATTCTCGCCGGTAACAAGCGCCGTGCAGCCGTTCATCATAGCGATGCGCTCGGTAATGCGCATCATGAACCTTCGCATGATAATAGTAAGAAAAGCCTCGGGGCAGCGCTTGCGTATCTCCTCTTGAATCCGGGTGAATGGAACGATTTCAACCATCAACCGCCCGCAATAAGCCGTGAGCAATCTCGCCAACGTAAGAACCTTCTCCTTTGCCATTTCAGAAGTATACGGAAATGAAAAAAAGTGTACCGGGATTATCAGGACGCCGCGCTTCGCCATCATGTAAACAGCCACAGGGCTGTCGATGCCGCCTGACAGCAGGGCGGCCATACGCCCGCCGGCGCCTACAGGCAGCCCGCCTGCCCCCTGCTGCGCAGGGCCGTGAACGTAAGCTGCAAGGTCGCGCACCTCGACGTTGACCACGAGCTCCGGCGTATGCATATCAGGCTTCAAGTGCGGAAAACGCTCGTGCAGCAGCCCGCCGACATATTGCGACAGCTCAATAGAACCCATTGGAAAACGCTTGTCCGACCGTTTCGATTCGACCTTGAAAGAACTTGACGTCTCCAACTGCGTACCCAGATACTCGATGGCAGTTTTCACGATCGCATCTTTGTCCTTATCGCACGCCGCCGCGCGAGCCAAAGAATTTGCGCCAAATATTGTCAAAGAAGCCTCAAAAGCCGCGTCCAAATCGCAAACGCCCGTAGGCTCGGCATAGACTGTAGATTGCATGCTATATACATTAAACTCTCCGAAAGGCTTTAACCGCCGCTTGATATTAGAAATAAGCCTCGCCTCAAACTCCCGACGGTTGAGTCCTTTGAGTATAATCTCGCCCTGCTTAAAAAGAATAACATCATTCATAAATTATCTCATCCTGTACTGTATCGCCTCCGCCAGATGTGTGGGGGCGATGCTTTCGCACTGAGCCAAATCGGCTATAGTCCTTGCCACGCGCAAAGTGCGGTCATAAGAGCGTGCGGTCATAGTAAGGCGCAAAAACGCATCGCGCATCAGCTTTTCGCACTCGGGCGACAGCCGGCAATAATCTTCTAGCTGCTTTGAGCCTATGTGGGCGTTGCATTTAAGGCCGGTCCCCTCATAACGCAGCCGCTGCAAATCGCGCGCAGAGTTGACACGGGAGCGGATTGCAGCTGACATTTCAGCGTTTGGCCGCTCCCGCAGCTCGTCATACTCGAGGGAGGGCGTTTCGATAAACATGTCGATTCTGTCGAGCAGAGGCCCGGACAGACGTTCCTGATATCGCCTTATCGAACTGTCAGAGCAGATGCACCTTTTGGAGTGATGGCCGTACCAACCGCATTTGCATGGGTTCATAGCACAAACGAGCATAAACCGGCTGGGGTACGTCACTGAAGAAGCGGCACGGGAAATTGTTACTTGGCCATCTTCGAGCGGTTGGCGCAATGATTCAAGCACGTCGCGGTTAAACTCAGGCATTTCGTCGAGGAAAAGGACGCCGTTATGTGCAAGCGAAATCTCGCCCGGTTTTGGATTGGACGTGCCGCCGGCTATAGCCGGCGCCGAGACTGTGTGGTGCGGGCTGCGGAATGGCCTGGATGATACGATAGGCTGACTGCGGCTTGTCAAACCTGCGACCGAATGTATCTCAGTCGTTTCCAGCATTTCATCGCGGCTCATGTCCGGCAGTATAGTGGGCAGCCGTTTCGCCAGCATGCTTTTTCCGGCGCCCGGCGGCCCTGAAAGCATTATATTATGCCCGCCCGCAGCCGAAACCTCAAGAGCGCGCTTCACGTTTTCCTGACCTTTGACTTCCGAAAAATCAGGCAGATAGCACAGGCTCGGGACCGGTTCGCTTGCAGCCGTCCGTTCAATCATTATTTTACCGCCCAAGTGATCGATCAACTGGCTGATGTGGGAGACGGGATAAACCGCGACGCCGGATGCATACGCGGCTTCAGCCGCATTATCAGCGGGAACGAAAAGCTCCCTGATGCCTATACGTTCTGCGAACAGCGCCATCGGAAGCGCTCCTGGGACATGGCGAAGCTCGCCTGACAAGGACAACTCACCGAAGAACGCTGAGTGCTCGGGCAGCGTGTCTATATTGCCGGACGCTATCAGTATTCCAAGCATGACAGGCAGGTCATAGACAGTTCCTGCCTTGCGCGTATCCGCAGGGGCAAGGTTCACAGTTATCCTGCTTATCGGGAACCTCATGCCGCAAGCCTTAGTTGCGGCGCGCACGCGCTCCCGAGCCTCCTTGACAGCGGCGTCCGGAAGCCCTACGATGTCGAAATTTGGCAAGCCGGATGAAAGAAAGCACTCAACCGAGACCTCATACCCGCTAATGCCGCCCAATCCCAATGACCTGACTATAGAAACCATAATACCACCCAAAATAGCAAATATCAAATTACAACCTACAAATTACATTGTACATTGTAATTTGCTATTTGTAAAATCTAACTTAGCACAAGCAAAAATATTTACACCTGCCGGCATAGCTGTTATAATGTCGTAATAATTGTGTAAAACGCATAAAAATAAAACTAACCATGAAAGGATGGATGACATGGCGAGAAAACTCAAGACAATGGACGGAAACGCTGCGGCAGCGCATGTGTCCTACGCATTTACCGAAGTAGCCGCGATATATCCAATCACGCCGTCTTCGACTATGGCGGAGCACACGGACGTCTGGGCTGCGGAGGGCCTGGAAAACATTTTCGGGCAGCAGGTCCGCGTCATCGAGATGCAGTCCGAAGCAGGCGCGGCGGGGGCAGTGCACGGCTCGATACTCAGCGGCGCCTTGACGACGACATACACCGCATCGCAAGGCCTGCTGCTGATGATACCGAACATGTACAAGATTGCGGCGGAGAAGCTGCCCGCCGTGCTGCATGTCTCGGCGAGAACAGTATCGACCCATGCGCTTTCAATTTTCGGGGATCAGAGCGACGTAATGGCATGCCGCCAGACCGGCTTTGCTATGCTGGCCGCAACGAGCCCGCAAGAAGTAATGGATATTGGCGCTGTTGCCCATCTTGCAGCAATAAAAAGCAGCATGCCGTTTCTCCACTTCTTCGACGGATTCCGCACATCCCATGAGATGCAGAAAATCGAAGTATGGGATTTCGAAAAGCTGGGCGCAATGATCGACCAAGACGCATTGGCAAAATTCCGCGCTCGCGCAAACCTGCCGGCACACCCCGTATTGCGCGGCTCGGCGCAAAACGGGGACATTTTCTTCCAAGCCCGCGAATCAAGCAACAATGCGTATGAAGCGCTGCCCGGCATTGTTGAGCAATGCATGGCACAAGTCAATGCGGAGATAGGGACAGACTATAAGCTGTTTAATTACTACGGTGCGCCGGATGCCGAACACGTCCTCATAGCTATGGGTTCCGCTGCTGACACAATTGAGGAAGTAGTTGATTACCTAAACGCCGGGGGAGAAAAAGTCGGGCTTGTCAAGGTGCGCCTGTATAGGCCGTTTTCGGCGAAGCACTTGGTGTTGGCGCTTCCTAAGTCAGTAAAAACCGTCGGCGTGCTCGACAGGACAAAAGAGCCGGGCGGGATGGGCGAGCCTTTGTATCTGGACGTTGTCGCCGCGCTTATGGGCACCGGGCTAAAAGTAGTCGGCGGGCGTTACGGCCTTGCCAGCAAGGACACGACCCCGGCTGCCATCATATCCGCATTCAGGAACCTCCAAGCCAAAGAGCCGAAAAACAACTTCACGATCGGCATTGTAGACGATATAACGAACTTGTCCTTGCCGATGAACGAAAATCCTGATACGACGCCTCCGAGCATAAAATCCTGCAAATTCTGGGGCATAGGCGCAGACGGAACGGTCGGAGCGAACCAGAACTCGATTAAAATCATAGGCGACCATACGGACATGAAAGTTCAAGCATACTTCCAGTATGACTCGCGCAAATCCGGCGGCGTGACTATCAGCCACCTCCGCTTTGGTGACAGGCAGATAAAATCGACTTACTATGTGAGCAAAGCCGATTTTGTAGCGTGCCATGTCCCTGCGTACCTTGAAAGGTTCGATATGGCCCAAGACGTAAAGCCGGGTGGGGTGTTCCTTGCAAACTGCGAGTGGAGCGCCGATGATTTCACCGCGCGCATGCCGGCTGCCGCAAAAAAGCATATTGCGGATAACAACATTCAGCTATACACCTGCGACGCGGTATCGATTGCTAAAGAACTGGGCCTTGGAGGCAGGATCAATACGATTCTCCAAGCCGCGTTCTTCAAACTCTCAGGGATACTTCCGATTGAAGACGCCGTAAAGTATATGAAGGATGCCGTACAGGAAACATATGGGAATAAAGGCGCCGACATTGTCAATATGAATAACGCGGCTATCGACAAAGGAATCCTGAACGTCGTCAAGATCGATGTGCCGGAATCATGGAAGAATCCCGGAGCTGACAAACCGGCGCAGCGCACCTTGAAAGGCGGGGAAAGCGTCGTAAGTTACGTTGAGAACGTCATGACGCAGATGAATTTAATGAAAGGCGACAAACTCCCCGTTTCGGCTTTCATCAATACAGAATGCGGTTCGCTGGTTCCCGCAGGAACGTCGAAGTATGAAAAGCGCACCATCAATACTGAGGCGCCGCGCTGGATACCTGAAAACTGCATCCAGTGCAACCAGTGTTCGTATGTATGCCCCCATGCGGTCATCCGCCCGTTCGTATTTGACGAAAATGAAGAGGCCGGGGCGCCCGAAGGCACGCATATGATCCCGATGACCGGCAAGGGCAACGAGAAACATAAATATGCTATTATTGTATCCGTGCTTGACTGTCAAGGCTGCGGCTCATGCGCGAACGTCTGCCCGGCTAAGACCAAGGCTCTTGAGATGATCAAAATAGACGAAGCGGCGCCGTCGCAGAGAATATTCGACTATGCCGTTGCAAATGTATCCGCCAAAGATACAGGCTTTGCCGTGAGCACGGTTAAAGGCTCTCAGTTCAAGCGCCCGCTGCTTGAGTTTCCGGGCGCCTGCGCAGGCTGCGGCGAAACTCCTTACGCGAAACTCATAACGCAGCTCTACGGCGACAGGATGTTTATAGCCAATGCTACAGGCTGCTCATCTATCTGGGGCGGAAGCGCGCCATCGACCCCGTATACTACAAACGACGAGGGACGCGGCCCGGCATGGGCAAACTCGCTGTTCGAGGACAATGCGGAGTTTGGGTTCGGCATGGCAATGGCAATGAATCAACGCCGCGCCCGTCTGACAGCAAGCATAGAAAAACTCCTGGACCGTGAATGGCACGACCCCGAACACCCGCTGCGCGCCGCTGCGGAAAAATGGCTTGGAGCGAAAGACGACGGCGAAGCTTCAAAAGCCGCCTCGAAGGAGCTGGAAGAAACACTTATCTGGGCGACAACGTTTGACGACGAGGAATTAGAAGGATGGAAGAAGGGCGCCCCCGAGATATTTGAAGAATACTGGGACAAAGAAAATGACCGCTGCAAGTGCGGACTTTGCGAGGCAGCCCGCGAGATACTTACGCAAAAAGACCTGTTTGTCAAACCGTCTGTATGGATATTCGGCGGCGACGGATGGGCATATGACATCGGCTATGGCGGGCTTGACCATGTGTTAGCCGCAGGCGAAAACGTCAATATCCTAGTTTTTGACACAGAAGTCTACTCAAACACCGGCGGGCAAGCCTCAAAATCGACGCCGACAGGCGCGGTCGCGCAGTTCGCCGCAGCGGGCAAGCCGATAAGGAAAAAGAATCTGGCACAAATCGCTATGGCGTACGGTTATGTCTACGTCGCGCATGTCGCGATGGGCGCGAATTATCAGCAGACATTAAACGCCATCATGGAGGCAGAGAGTTACGATGGGCCGTCCATCGTCATAGCATACTCGCCCTGCATAGCGCACGGGCTGCGTATCGGCATGGGCAAGTCCATAGAGCGGACGAAAAGCGCCGTTGAAGCAGGATATTGGAACAATTTCCGTTTCGACCCGCGTCTTGCAGCCGAGGGGAAAAACCCGCTGACGATAGACAGCAAAGCGCCGACTGCAAGCTACAACGACTTCATTATGGGTGAGGTTCGTTACAGCTCGCTGTCGCTGTCATTCCCGGATCGCGCAAAAACACTGTTCGCAGCTGCGGAAAAAGAAGCCGCAGAGCGCTACGACTTGCTAGTAAAGCAAAAAGAAATGTTTGAACCTAAGTAACTGCTTACTACAACACTCGTCATTGCGGGCTTGACCCGCAATCCCCTGCGGATTTAGGAGGATTGCGGTTCGGGGCGCGCAATGGCGAGTAGGTGTAGTTGGGGCGACCTGCGGCGTGGTTAAGGTTGCGCCGGAAAAAAAAACATGGTACAATACCCCTGTTATTCGCCGTCATCGGCAAGGGAGGTGACATGGTGGCCGGAAACGCGCTTAATCTAAATAATCTGCGGCTTGCGGTTCTTATCGACGCGGAGAACGTTCCGCGCAAAAGCCTCAAGAGCGTAATGGAGGAAATAGCCATATACGGCACTCCCACAATAAAACGCATTTACGGGGACTGGACAAACCCCTCAATATCCGGTTGGAAGCATTCTCTATTAGAAAATGCAATCACCCCGATACAGCAATACAGCTACACGATCGGCAAAAACTCCAGCGATTCCGCTATGATAATAGATGCAATGGATATACTCTATTCAGAAAAGACCGACGGTTTTGTGATCGTCTCAAGCGACAGCGACTTTACGCGGCTTGCTATACGGCTGCGCGAAGCAGGGCAGCGAGTCATAGGCATCGGGGAGAGGAAAACGCCGAATGCCTTTATAGCGGCCTGCGATAAGTTCACGTATATTGAGGTCATTCGCGCAGGAGGGGAAGAAGCGCCGTTGGAGCAAGACGAGGCACGCTCCGGCCACGATGAGGCGCATCAGGAAAACGATGAAAGCGAGCACAGGCAAGTAATTCAATATCGTGACAAGCAAAACCATACAACGCGGACGCGCGGCACGAAAGTTCCCGATTCGGTAGTCTATCTTATTGCCGATTCCGTAGCCGATCTGGCGGGCGACGACGGCGTCGTGTTTATGGGGGAGCTTGGCAACTTGATACTAAAAAAGCAGCCGGACTTTGACCACAGGAATTTCGGATATAAAAGCCTTTCGGCAATGATAAAATCAATCGACCGTTTTGAAATAGATTTCCGTCAGACGGCGGATCCGAATATCAAGCATGTATTCGTGCGCGACAAGGAAGTAATCTGATGATAATTGAATTAGAGGATTTCAAACAAAAAATCGCGGGGCTGCAGCCTGTGCTGGAGAATTTGAAGCATGCGCTCAAAGCGGATGAAGCCTCCGAAGAACTGCGGAGGCTTGAGGAGGAAAGCGCCCGTGACGGTTTTTGGAACAACCTTGAAAACTCCCAGAAAGTGCTGCAAAGGATAAAGCAGCTCAAAAGCAAAAGCAGCGGATACGATAAATTGGCAGGCGGCTGGAGCGACTTGAAAACCCTTTGCCAGATGGCCATAGAGGAGCAGGACGAAAGCCTGCTGCCGGAGCTTGCAGAGGAGTACAAAACCTTCAGCGGCGCGCTTGAAACAGCCAGGTTGGAAACGCTGCTCTCGGGAGAGTACGACAGCTGC
>Ga0099364_10003885_pt1 | contig 22890 bp, 19 predicted proteins | sample TergutTh196P3_FD_73070 | JGI IMG/M metagenome (GOLD analysis project Ga0099364, IMG submission 73070) | Microcerotermes parvus P3 segment gut microbial communities from Pointe-Noire, Republic of the Congo - Th196 P3 | ecosystem: Host-associated > Arthropoda: Insects > Digestive system > Gut ...
TTCTGCCCCTTGTCGCTAGGAGGCGCGTCCTTGCGCCTACTAGCGAGCGCTCCACCGTCCTTGGTTTCGCTCTGCGGGGCATAAAACACACATCTTTTCCTGTTGAGGCTTTCCTGTAACTTTTATCATCTTACAGCAGCCGGGGACGATATGGACATTAGGATCGGTGACGTCTTGACTTTGAAAAAAAAACACCCATGCGGGTCTAGCATGTGGCGGACATTGAGGATCGGCGCTGATTTTAAGCTGAAATGCTTGGGTTGCGGCCATGAAATTATGACGCCGCGAAAAAAAGCCGAAAAGAACGTCAAAGAAATCGACAGGCCAAATCAATTATGAGTTTTTCACTTGTGCCGCAGTATGCTTTCCACAGTTTCACGGATATTTCGCCCGGTTTTCTTGCAGAGCTTGGCGTTAAGTTCCTGATGCTTGATTTGGACAATACAATCGCTAAATATAGTGAGCCTATACCAACTGATTCTGTTGTACGGTGGATTTCTGATATGAAGTGCAATAGCATCGAACTGTTTATTGTATCAAACAGCAGGCAAAAAAGCCGGGTTGAAGTATTTGCGAATACGCTTGGTATCGGTTTTATAAAAAGGGCGCGCAAACCGTCGCCGCACGGCTTGCTGTCAGCGATGGCGTCGGCAGGTTTCGGCGCAGACGGGTCGGCGTTTGCCGGCGATCAGATTTTTACCGATACGCTCGCAGCAAACCGCGCCGGCGTCATATCGATAATTGTAAGGCCGCTATGTTTGAAAAACCCGTTTCATGCCATAAGGTTCGCCATTGAGGCGCCGTTGCGCGCAATGTGCGCAAGAAAGGGCGGCTATGGACAATATTGAGAGAATAAAGAAAGCTCTTTCCGGGCAGAAATTCAAAGCAATGCTTATTACTGACCCCGCAAACCGTTTTTTTGCCACCGGATTTCAATCCAGCGCCGGGGCTTTGCTGGTGACGGAGCGCGACGCATGGTTTTATACAGACTCGCGCTACATCGAGGCAGCAGAATCCGTCATTACAAACGCAAATGTACTGCCGGTGACTGATGAAGCGCCATTTTCTGAGCAGATCCAAGCTTTGCTTCTTGATTATGGAATAGATGCGGTCGGGTTTGAGGAGCGCTCCGTTTCATATTCCGAATGCCTCGATTTGAGGAAGAAGCTCAAGGTAAAACTGATACGGGGACAAAAACTGCTTAGTGATTTGCGTATGATAAAGTCTGCGGATGACCTTAGTAAGATGAAAAAAGCTCAGCGCATTGCTGAAAAGTCGTTCGAGGAGGTGCTGCATTCAATAAGTACGGACATAACCGAAAAGGGGCTTGCAGCAGAGCTGCAATATCGATTTATGCAAAACGGCGCCGATGATAAATCGTTTGATATAATAGTCGTATCGGGCGTAAGGTCGAGTTTGCCGCACGGCGTGCCGGACGATGTGAATATCAGCAATGGTTTTCTGACCATTGATTTTGGCGTACGGCTTAACGGATGGTGTAGTGACACTACAAGGACACTGTGTGTTGGTGAACCCGACGATGAAATGATAAGAGTGTACAATACCGTCCTTGAAGCGCAGGAAGCCGGTATAAAAGCAGTGCGCGCCGGCGTTGCGGGAAGCGCTGTAGATGCGCAGGCTCGCACAGTGATCGAAAACGCCGGCTACGGCGAGTACTTTGGCCATGGCTTTGGCCATGGCATTGGGATCGAGGTGCATGAAGCGCCAAGAGCAGCTAAAACGTCTGAGGATGTGCTGCCGGAAGGTGCTGTAATCTCCGCTGAGCCCGGAATATACCTGCCGCACCGTTATGGCGTCAGGATAGAAGATGCTCTATACATCACGGGAAAAGGCTGCGAAAACATGACTAATCTGACAAAGAAACTCATTATTCTTTAATTTTCCTTGCATTAACATGCAAAATACGATAGAATATTTCTGATAGGGAGTATTTAGGAGGAGCATCAATGATTTCTGCAGGCGATTTTAGGAATGGCGTCACATTTGAACTAGACGGCAAGGTTATGCAAGTAGTCGAGTTTCAGCATGTTAAACCCGGTAAAGGCGCGGCTTTCGTCCGTACTAAAATGAAGAATGTCATCACCGGTGCAGTAGTGGATACGTCTTTCAGCCCATCTGACAAGTTTGAGAATGCTGTCGTCGAGCGCCGTGAAATGCAGTATAGCTACAATGACGGAGACTTGTACTATTTCATGGATCTTGAAACATACGAGCTTGAACCCATTGACCGCAGTATTCTCAGCGATAATTTCAGATTTGTCAAGGAGAACATGAACTGCATCGTCCATTCATACAAAGGGAAGGTTTTTGGCGTTGACCCGCCAAATTTCGTAGACCTTGCCATCACTGCGACCGACCCGGGCTTTAAAGGCGACACGGCGACAAATGTTATGAAACCAGCGACTCTCGAAACAGGCGCAGAAGTAAAGGTTCCGCTCTTTATCAGTGAAGGTGAAAGAATCCGTGTTGATACAAGGACAGGCGAGTATCTCGAGCGTTCAAAAGGTTAAGCCGAAACAATTATGGAGGTATTATTATGTCATTAAAAGAAAGAGTCTCGTTTCTGAAAGGTCTTGCAGAAGGACTGGGGGTCGATTCCGAGTCAAAAGAGGGTAAATTGTTTTCAAACATCATCGACATTCTTTCAGCGATGGCGGAAGAAATCCAGGAACTAAGCGAGAACGCTCTTGACATCGGTGAGGAGCTGGACGCAATATCTGATGATTTGGCAGATGTTGAGGAATTTCTGTTCGACGACGACTATGACAATGAAGATGACGATGATGACGATTATTTTTTCGGTGATTTCGACGATGATGACGATTATGATGACGACGAATGCGACTGCGAGTTTTGCAGAGGCGAGGATTTTTCCCTTGAGATTGAATGCCCGAACTGCGGCGCGGATATCGAGCTTAGCGAGTCCGACCTGACAAGCGGCCTGGCAACTTGCGGCTCCTGCGGCGAGAAGCTGGAGCTTGATTTCGATGACGAGGACGATGAGGACGGGGATGATGACGAGCAATTAAAGTTCTAGTGTGAGAAGAATATCGAGTTGGCTGCCTTTTTGAACGGGCAGCCAGCGGATGGATGGTGTTTGATTTAGTACGAGGGCTCGTAGCTCAGCTGGGAGAGCGCCGCGTTCGCAATGCGGAGGTCGAGGGTTCGATCCCCTTCGAGTCCACCACGAATAGGTCAAGCCCATGACACATGAGGATTTTTGTTTTCTGTGACGTGGGCTTTGACTGTATCCATGTCCGTCTATGAAAGGTAGATTGGGGCAATAAGGGCTGAAGTATGGAAAACAACAAGAATGAAAAAAGAGTAAATCGAGCCACCGCTCCCATCGTGTTTATAGCGTTGGCCGCATTGGCGCTGTATGCACTTGGCGCGACAAGCACACTCCGTCGCAGCTCGGATAATACATACACGGCTGATGGTGTTACTTTCACCGGGGAGTTGGGCGACGGCAGGTTTCACGGAATCGGTAAGATCGAATTTGAGAACGGCGATACTTACGAAGGCGGCCTTTCAGGTGGGCGTTTTGACGGGTACGGGGTTTTTGTTTCATCTGACGGCTGGCGGTACGAAGGATATTTCCGCGATGGAAAGCCTGTGGATTAGGTGCAAATTATGGAAAAAATCAGATGGTTGAATATCATACGCTGTGTCGGAATCTTGCTTGTGGTGATTTATCACTTCTTCAAAGAATTTCTGCCCGGCGGGTTTATCGGCGTGGACGTGTTCCTTACATTATCAGGGTTTCTTCTAACAGCGCAAGTCGTGGAAAAGTTCCGTGCAAACGACGGGTTTGAGTTTGTTGGTTTTGTAAAACGCCGGTTTGTCAGAATATTCCCGCCATTGTTTATGATGATAGTATTCAGCCTGCCCTTGGCTTTGCTAATATCTCCTGACTTTACGGCGGATATTTCAAGGCAGGCGGCAGCGGCACTGAGCTTTGTCACCAATTACTACGAAATCATAAACGGCGGTTCTTACGAAGCGCAGTTGCTCCCGCATCTGTTCGTTCATACATGGTTTCTCGCGGTGGAAGTTCATATACTCATAATCTGGGGGCTAATCCTGGCGGCAATCGCCGGGCTTATGAAAAAACGCCGAATAGACGGCAGGAGGGTCGTTCTGATACTGTCCGCCACATTTGCGGCGCTGTCTTTTGTCAATATGCAAACGCTGTATAACGCCCATAACATGAACCCGTCTGTAGCATACTTCGGCACGACTTCGCGCGCCTTTCCCTTTTTCATCGGTGCTATGACGGGAGCGATTACCGGGATGAATGTGAAGGATGGCCTGAAAAAGCGTATTGCTACCCGCTTTCTCCGCAGCTTGATAATAGCCGCCTCCATCGCAGCCGTCGTGGGGCTTGCCGTCATTTCGTCCAACGTGGATTTTTCCGGCGCTGCGGCTTACCGCTACGGCATGCTCGCCGCTTCGCTGCTTACGGTTGGGCTTATCCTGTTGTTGCGGCTTGCCCATGCTTTTACCCCTGAACATATCAATGAACCAAAGGCCTTGTCGATTTCCGGGGACATGTCCTACGGCGTGTACCTGTTCCACTGGCCGCTGTACATTGTGTTTGCAAATCTGTCATTTGCACCCGGTAATGCGGCGGCGGCAGGGGCGGCTTTTGCCGTTTCGCTATGCTTGTCTGCAATCGTCACTTATTGGGCGCAGCCAGTGCTGCAAAACCGAAAACGGACGTCCGCGAAAGCTGTGCTGGCAATAGCGATGATATGCTTCATGGTTCTGAGCGGATTTACTTTTATGCGTGCGCCAACCATCAGTTCTTTGGAACTGAATATGTATATCTCTTATCTCAGGCAGGATTCTGACATGCTATATGACTTTGGGTTCATGAGGGAATCCGTCAATGCAGGGCATTACAATATGCCGGCAGCAGACGAAACCCATTCTGAGCCGGACGCATCTATGAGTATTGCATCTCCACAAGAGCCGGATCATGGTATGGTATCTCCCGAAATACCCGCACCAGCGGAAATAACACAATCGCCACCAACCACGCCATCGGAGCCTACGGAATCGCCTCCGGCTACGACAGCGGGACCCGAGCTGCCACCACCGAGTACGCCAACGGAATCCACGCAACCACCCACGGCTATGCCAACGGAACCTGCACAGCTGCCCCCGGCTACGACAGCGGAACCCGAGCTGCCGCCCACGACTACACCATCGGAACCCGCACAGTCATCGCCGCCCATACCGCCGGAACCCGAGCTTCCGCCCACGCCCACGCCGGTGGAGCCTGTGGCACCATCTTCGCCGCCTGAGCCTATGAGTTCATCGGCAATTAATGGCGGAGTTACTGTTGTAGGCTGCTCGGTCTTGCTCGGTGCGCGAAGTGCGCTTCGGGACGCAATTCCCGGCAGTGTGGTTAATGCCGAGGGTTCGCGGCAAATGTGGCAGGGCTACGAATATATCATGCGGTTACAGGAAGCGGGCACGCTGTCGGAGTATGTTGTAATTGCGCTAGGGACAAACGTCAATGAAAATGCCTTTGATTACATCGAGAAGATCATTGCGGACATTGCCCCCGGCCATCGCCTGATATTTGTCACGCCATACAACGGCCAAGCCGGGGAGAGGTCCATCTCATACAGGACGGCGGTTTATATCCGCACATTGCCGGAACGATACGATTTTGTGACGGTTGCAGACTGGTCTGCGGCCATCATGCCGAACCCTCATGCAATCGGCGCCGATAAAATCCATATCGGCGGCATTGCGGCCGGCATTGAGATTTTCGTGAATTGCGTAATCGAAGCGCTGCACGTTGCCGGGACAAGGCCGGCTAAACAGTAGTGCCGCATTGAGGGGGCGTTAGGAAGTAAAGCTGTCAGCATTGCCACCGGATCATTGCCGGCAGCCTATATGGCGGAGTTATTCAGTACCTCATGGGGATAATACTTAGGTAGTCTTCGAGAGGGGCGTCGTTAAGGCATTTTTCTATGATTTCCCTGCCTATGCTGTTGAGCTCCGGTATGTTGTACTTGGTTATTTCTTTTTTAAAGAAGTCGCTAAGTATTTTTGCACCTTTATCATAGCCTTCAAACCCGACTGCCGCCTGCATTTCGGGGCGCAGAAATGATTTTCCGATGAACTGCTTGTCAACTTTCAGGTTTTCGAGGCAGTATCCGAGAATCGGCAAACGCGCCGGCACTAAATGTTCTTCCTTGAACTTCGCGCCGCCGCGCATAGCCATATATTCGCGTGAAATCCATTGCGGCATGAAGCCTACAAAGAAGTTGCCTATGTATTGATTAGGCATTAATACATATCTTGTTCCCGGCGAGTTGATTATTTGATCGAGGAGCAGATTAGCGTGGTTGACCCTTTTCCCTGTCGCGAATGGCCAGTATGAACCCACGCCTTCGCTAGTCATCCCTTCGGTTTCAATAATGCTCGGATTGTTATGCCCACGCGGCGCGGCAAGCCTCCACAGCCAGGCGAGGGCCGGCGGTATGATGTGAAGCATGCCTATTATGCCATATGTCGGGCGCTGCGCGGTACACGGGGGGGTTCGCACGCCGAAACTGCGGATGTCAACTTCTATGGGTTTTGCCACTACTCTCGGAACCATCTTGCGCGGCAAAATCACGCGGGGATTTGGGCACGGGGTTCCGTTTGAATCGAGGGTATGTTCCCAAATCAAGCATGTTGCGTTAGGCACGCCTTGAATGTTGAGAAATACGAGAGGCTCGGAGGGTTGAGTGTAGATTTTCTCGTAAAAGGGTTCTGTTCCGTATTCTTTTATGGTATCCACACGCAGAAACCAGCCGTCTTCGGCGTCGGCTATTACAAGTTTTCCGCTATCATTTTGCATTTTGGGATGGCACATGACCATGTCGTCCGCAATCGGCCACAATTCGCAAGGTTCTTCTAATCTGATAAAGAATTTTTCTTCTGTAGCGAGGTTTTGGCCGATTATGATCTGGCCATCGGGGTCGCGGTGTATTTTCTCGCTCATTTCGCTTTTTCCGCCGCCTGATGCGCCCTCATGCATTATGACAATTTCGTTTTCGTATGGCGTTATGAGTTTTACTGCGGATGCATGAGCGGTGACCCACTTTTCTCTTTCTCCTACGTCAAGCAAGTATCCGTATATACCTTTTTTGGCGCTTGGCCCGGGATACAGGTTATATGAGAACATTTCATAAATATCAGGCGCCCGGTTATGCACAACGACTTGCTTGCCGTCAAACCGCGTATGCCTAAATGGCGGCGCTAGGAATATGACGGCTTTTGGCGTAAATGTCCCTTCGAAATCATTTATGCTAATGAAGTGCTGCAGCCCCGCAAGCCCGCAGGCGAAGAAAGCGGCGTTTCTGGGCGCTATCAGCACCGCTTCATATCCGTACTCAATGCCACCAGCCATAAACGGCGTGATGATAAGCTCCTGTTCGCCAAGCCATTTGAATGTCTCTTCCCGGAGGCTTGAAAAATCTTCCCCGTAGATTTCTTTGAAAGTCAGTTTGTCTGTCGGGTATTCGTCAGCTACTACAAGACTGTCGGGGTCTCGTCTTCTCATGTAGTCTTCCGCGTAGTTAACGACCACGCCGTTTTTGCAGCGGACAACGTTTGCTTCAGTTATAAACTTGCCGTTAATATTGTAGCGGACTTCAAATCTGTCCGCTTCGGGGGTTCCCAAAGCCGCGTCAACGAGGTCGTCTCTGTTATGCGGTATGTGAAGCCCTTTGCATTTGTCGATGATACTCTGAATATCTTTGTTGAAATTAAAGGTACTAAGTTTTGCCACTTTTGTCGCATCCTCCCATTTTGAGCCAATCTCGAATATAGGAAATTCTGCCGGTTTTTAATGTATATTCGAGCTTTGCCGTCAGCACTCACATCTTCACGGCGTTAGTATAGCACCTTTTTGGTGAGAACTCAATGGAAACTTTGCATTGGATGTTACGCTGCAGTTTCTCTGTATTCTGTGGGGGATTTTCCAAAGTACGACTTGAATATCCTGCTGAAATAATAGTAGTCCGGATACCCGCAGCGCGCGGCTATATCTTTTAGAGGCGCATCCGTTTCTCCTAGCATTTTTGAGGCTTCCCGCATGCGGATGCTTGTCAGGAAGATGGTCAGCGTCGAATCGTAGTGCTTTGAGAATAAGTTGCAGATGTAGTTAGGCGATATGTTAAACTGCCTGCTCAGAGAATCAAGGGTATATTTCTCCTCATAGTGCCCCGTTATGTATGAAACAAGCTCGTCAAAGGCTCTTGTTTGTGTTTTTACCGGTGTAGTCGACGGGGATAAATGCTTCTTTTCGGCAAACTTCCTGGAGAGTTTTTCAAAAACAAGAGCAGCTTCTTGCGGGTCGAGAGGTTTCAGCAAATAGTCAACGCCTCCAAGTAAAAAGAAATCCCGCGACGCCTCGAACTCGCCAAAAGCGGAAAGCATTATAAACTCACAGTCCATGCGGGCGTCTTTAAGTGTTTTCATAAGGCCGATGCCATCGAGCCTCGGCATTTTCAAATCGCATATTACCAAGTCCGGTTTCAGAGATATTATCTCGACCGCTGCCAAGACAGAATCTGTATTGAACCCGATTACTTCAAAACCGTTTTCCGGCCACGAAATCGCGTTTATCACGCTGTCAATCATAAGTTTTTCGTCGTCTACAAGATATACTCCGTACATATATGCCCCTTATTTTTCATAGATTAGAGGGAGGGTTATTATTACTTTTGTGCCTGTATTTGGCGGGCTGGTGATTTTTATGCCATACCGGCTTCCCAACTGGAGGCGTATGCGCCGCTGTATGTTCTCAAGCGCGACGCCGTGCAGACCGGGTTCCGGGAAATCGCCTGTTTCGGTTTGCTCCAGATTGCTCCGGATTTTTTTTAGTTTTTTGGGTGTTATCCCCGCACCGTTATCAGATATTTCAAATCTGATTACGTCTTCCTGTATGCGCCCTTTTACCAAAAGGCGCGCATCATGCCATTTTTGCGCAAGCCCGTGAAGAAAAGCGTTCTCCACGACGGGCTGTAGGACAAACCCGGGCATCAGACAATCGTCCATACCTTCCTCTATGTCGATTTCACAGTCGAATCTTCCATCGTATCGTATATTCATGATCGAAATATATTTTATAAGCACAGAAAGCTCAACATAGACATTGACCAAAGCTTCGCCTGTATGCCGGTATCGCAGCATAACAGCAAGCCCTTCGGCCATTTGCCCGGCTTTTTCGCTCTCGCCTATGTCTGAAAGGTTCTTTATGCCGGTGAGCGTATTGACGACAAAGTGCGCGTCCATTTGGGAAGTAAGAAGGCCCATCTGCATGTTCTTCCTGGACAACTCGGCATCGAAAAGCTTTTGCCGCTCCGATATCAGCTCAGTGCTGTAACGCTCGTTGCGGTCGAGCATATCGTTTATATCACATACAAGCGCATCGAAATCGCTTTTACCCGTCTCCGGCAGGCGCGCGTCCATATCGCCGCTTATCCCCCTGACATGGGCCATGATGTCCGCCATCGGCCATATCATATAGCTTGACAGGTAGTGGTACAGGATCAGAATCATTGATATCAATAGGCATAGCAGCACCAGAGCTATGACTATGAACATTGTGTTTTCGGGGTTATCGGCGTTTTTCGGAATAGCGGTAACAATCGTCAATGGAGTGCCGGGCAGTTCGATTGATGTGATCGAGTCAAACTGCATCATCAGGTCATATGCGGTTTTCCTTTCGACAGACTGGTCGCTCGACAAAATAACAACACCGTCAAGCATGATTGCCGCCTCGATGTTTCGCAAGGTGTTCCCGCTGTCAAGCAGCCTGCGCGCCCTGTTAAGCCCTGTGAGCATTATCACATTCCCGACACGGAGCGGAATTGTCCCCGACGAGTCGAAAACAGGGGCATTGTGACAGAAAAACAGGCTGTTGTCCAGTTCGACTATGGTGTATAGCGATCCCGCGCCTTGAAATGCATCATATAGCTTCTCGCATGCGCTATTGCTCAGGGCGCCTGAAAACCTGTAGTAATCCCCGCTAATATTCAGCGTTACGATGCTGTCCGTCGAAGAAATAGGAAAAGCGGTCCTATGAATAATCTCTGTTATTGTATTAGCCTTTGCATAATAAGCAGGTACACCGCGTTCTTTTAGAAAGTCCTGAACGTATTCCGATCCGGCTATAGCATCCACAATTGCTTTCATACGTTCAAACTCGCTGCGGATCTGTTCTGTCAGGTTATCCGCCGCAAGAAGCGTGTTTTCCATGTCCCTGCGCCCTAATGCGTTTTGATTTATCAGATAATAGCCGATCCATAAAGAAAGAATAATAGCTGCGTAGATGACAAGCGCAAGAATAAACCTGTAACGAAGAACGCTTCCTCTCGCCCTAAAACTCAACTCCAACGCTCCTATCATACGCCGTCTGCGAAACTGCAATAAACTCCGCCAGCCCTAGACTGTCAAACCCTCTTATGTACTCATCCCACACGGCGTCATCATTTATATCCAGCACGCCTGTTATAAATAAGACGATCGTCTCTTTGACGTATGCTTCGACGTCTATCCTGATTTTCTGTATTCGCGCTTCTTCATCAGGGGTATAAATCAATGTCCCGAGGTATTCCTCCGGTTCATAATCCGTGTACAGCAATGCCGCTTGAGCATTCACATACTCGCCATCCGCTGCATTGCCGTCCCATGTGACTCCGCCCGAGTATTTAGGGCGGGAGACATATGGCACGATTTGCGCCAAGTGCTTGTTTTGCGGCGTATTCCATAATTGATTGATTATACGGATCGTCGCCGGAGTTCCGTATATACTGACACTGCCTTCTTCCGCAAAATCCCAGTCTATGCTTTTTTCCCCATACCTTCCCATGAGGCTGGCTTCTTCGCTGAGCATCAGATCAAATAATTTGAATACTTCCTCAGGATGCCGAGAGGCCGAAGTTATGACGCCGAAAGGTCTCGGTATGGATATGAAAACTGTCGACAGCTTCACGCCGTCCGGTCCGGCCAGCGGGCCTATCCCGACATAGCGTTGAATTACTTCAGGAGAGTTTTGATAAACTGTAAGTGTGATGCCGGGCGATAAAAACGCGCCGAGGATGTCGCGCCGGTCATTAGCCATCTGGTTCATTTGCTGGTTGTCTTGCGTGAAGCTGAGAGGCGAGTAGAGCCCTTCGTCATATAGGCCGCGCATATACTTCAGCGCGTCACGGTATTCGCCCCTGACCGGCGCGAATCCGATTATGCCGTTTTCAAGCAGAAGGCGGGAGTTATTCGTATCGTTGTATATAAATGCGTTGAACAGATAATCGTACGCCTGCTTGCCGTAGTGTGCTTCCGTCCCGGCCATTGGTATGCAGTGGGGATCATTGCTTTGAAAAGCGCGGAGCATATCTTTAAACTCTTCCGTTGTAGCGGGTGGGCCTATTCCGAGCGCATCCAACCATCCTTTGTTGATCCACATAAATTGCGTGTACCTGGTTATTATTGAAGAAGAAAATCCGGGCATGAAATATATGTGCCCGTCAGCCGAGGCCATCAGCGACTCAATGTTATGCTCATGCAGTTCACTAAACAGGTTTTTCAGGTTTACTCCGTGTGTTTCGATAAGCTCGTCAAGCGGAATGATTACGCCCTGCTCGCCATAACTTTGGATGTTCGGGCTTTTGAATATTTCATAACTGCTGCTGCCAAATCCAACGTAAGCGTCCGGCAGGTTCTCGCCGGTCGCCAGCGCCAGTTTTGCTATTTGCTCGGCGTCATTCGCCGGAAGCCATATCATTTCGATTTTCAGCCCTGTTTGCTCCTCGAGCCATAGTTTATACATGTTTGTGTCAAAGTCTTCGATGTAGGCGTTTTGCGGCGCGGCAAGCCTGACAACGATAGCTTCCGGATCAGGCGCCCCTATTCGTGCGCATGAAGAAACCGATAGCGGCATCAATGCGGAAAACATTATTAGCATAATAATGAGCTTATGTTTCTTTCCCATTTTTGAAGCATACTACGTTATTGCGTTTTAGGCAAGATGGTTTTTTTCTATGGATCCAAAAACGCAAAAATCATAATTCTGTGCAAAATAATCGTAATCCTCTCCATTTCAACGGCAGGATAAATAAGCTAAAATAAATAGCAAAACATAAGGTGTCGGGGGAGTGCTATGATTTACTACGATAGCATATCAAAAACGGGAGGGCGCCCGGTAAATGAGGACAGCGTCGGTACTCTTGAAAAGGATGGCCAATATCTGTTCGCGCTTGCTGATGGGCTTGGCGGTCATGGCGGGGGGGAAATTGCCTCCGCATTGGTCGTTTTGAAAGCTATGGAAGCATTTGATGCTTCAGCCGGAAAATGCGACCTCCCGCTCTGTTTTAACGAAGGGCAGGACTCGCTTATGGAAGAACAGCTCCGCAAAAGGCTGCAGGGGGCTATGAAAACGACGCTTGTGTTACTAAAGATTGATGCGGATGAGGCTGTCTGGGGCCATATCGGCGACTCAAGGCTTTATGCTTTTGAAAAAGACAAGCTGACGATTCGAACCAGGGATCACAGTGTGCCTCAAATGCTTGTCAATACGGGAGAAATACGCGATAAGGACATCCGTTTCCATCCTGACCGCAATCGCCTGCTGCGTGTTATGGGCGTCGAGTGGGAAACCCCGAGGTTTGAAATATCCGAGCCGTCCCTCTTGTCCCCGGGCTTGTCCTATCTGCTGTGTTCCGATGGGTTCTGGGAGCTGATCGATGAAAAGGATATATGCCGCAGCCTGAAGGCAGCTTCTTCAACAGGCGAATGGCTTGCGGAAATGGAGCAAATCGTTTTAAGCAACGGCAGCGGAAAGACGATGGACAATTACTCCGCAGTTGCTGTCTGGATCAGATAAAGGGGGTGCAGCTTGGCAGTTGTACGGTGCGATATGGGCCACTTTTATGACGATGGCAAGTTTGCTTCATGCCCTCACTGCGATAGTTCCGGCGGTGGTTTTGACGATGTCAAAACCGTATCGGGCGATGTGGCCGAACGTATGCGCCGCGCTGCCGGGCAACAGATTATTGAGTTCGGAACGGTCACGCAGGGCGATGAAAAGACGATTGGCATTTACAAGAAAAAGCATGGCTGGGATCCGGTGACGGGCTGGCTGGTCTGTGTGAGCGGACCGGAAAGAGGGCGTGATTACCGCTTGCACACAGGACGCAATTTTCTGGGCCGTGCTGTAAATATGGACATATCGGTACCCGGCGACGGGGAGATCAGCCGGGAATATCACTGTTCAGTGGTATTTGAACCTAAGAGCCAGACTTTCCTGCTCGCACCGGGAAGCGCAAATACATACCATAACGGGCAAGCGTTAACGGAATCCGTTACGCTGTCCGCTTCAGATGTGATTGGAGCGGGAGTGTCGGAATTCGTTTTCATACCTTTTTGTGCGGGGGGCCGGACGTGGTGAGTGGAAAGCTGAGAGAGGATAGAGGGGAGTTGGGAGCGAGGATGCGAAATTGCCGTAATATATTTGCTGCTTTAGCCTGCAAGTCATTTTTGCTGTTTCTTATCTTCTCCGGTTTCCTTGCTATGGGCTCCATGGCTGCATCAGAAACCCTGACTATCGGCCAGGTTTCTGTCAATAAGCCGGAAGTGACTGTATTTTTTGATATGCCGGGCGAGGCTCATGCCGGCCAGCTCAGCGCGGAAGCACGTCTCGGCGGCGAGGCGCTGACGGCTGTTTCGATTGAACCGTTTGTGGCAAGCGGGGAAGGCGTATGGTACTTTTTCGTGGTGGACTGCTCAACTTCAATCACGGCGCAGCAGATCGGTGCAATACGCGGCGCGATCACTGAAGTAGCAGAGGGCATGGGAAGCGGCGACCGTGTTACAATTATCACATTTGGGGTAACTGTAGACGTGCTTATCAACCTATCGGGCGATATAGGTGAGATCACCGCTGCGGCGGCATCACTGCAGGCAAATCAGCGCGGAACGCTCTTTTATGATGCTATTATTGAGACTTTGGATATTGGCAACCGGTACGGCGACGGCATACCGGAGCGGCGAGCGGCTTTTATATTTTCCGACGCCGAGGATTACAACGTCGGCGGCTTTGTCAAGGAAGAAGTGGACGCACGGCTGGAAAACGCCTCCATAGCAATCTACGCCATCGGGCTAAACAATAACACAAGGGTGGCGCTGGACGCTTTCGGAGCAATGGCGCGGCTCTCCGGCGGCGCTATAGACGTCGTAACTCACAGTACGCTGCAAGATGCGGTAATAGAGCGCGCAGCCAGCCTGAAGTCCGGCTACGTTGCCCGCTTTTCGTCAAAGACAAATGTAATAAGCGGAGGCCAGGAGGAACTTGCGCTTACTGTTGCCCTCGGAGGCGCGAGCTACAGCGCTGAGGCTTTTCTGACGCCTTCGCGCTGGATACCAGACAATGTTCAGCCGCATGCGGAGTCGGCTGAGCAGACTGCGCCCGGTACCGTCAGCATCCGTTTTGACAAGCCCATGCTTGGAGCGGATTTGACAAACAGCTTCCGCATAGAGGACGAGCACGGCGATTTGCTTGCGCTGCGGACAGTATCTTATGACGATGCAACGTACACCGCTACTCTTACTTTTGCCGAGCAGCCTCAGAGCGGCGAAATTACGATTTCATTTCCCGGCGTTACAGACGCATCCATGGAAAAAAATACACTCGCGGAATCCGTGACTATCGAATTCCGGGGAGCGGAGCGTTCGCCGCCGGTTGCGGATACGCATGCTCAAAGCGCACTGCCCGATCCCGTTGCGCTGCCGGATATGCAAACATCCGGCGAGCCTATAAACCCCGCTGTCTGGCTTTTTGCTTCGATAATCATTGCGATTATCGTTGTGGCCGTGACGCTTGGGATAATAAAAAGCCGGGGCGGACTTGTCCGTGTCGATGGAAAGCTCCGTTTCGCAGGTCCTGTCCGGCAGGAAGTGTTTGTGGCTGAGGAGAGCATTGAAGCTGTGCAGTATCAGTTTGTTACCTCCAAGCCGCCTGAGCTGAGGCTCCGCGTCATCGATGCTTCGGGCAACTCAAGGGATCTGTCAACACCGGTATCGGGGAGCCTTTTTATAGGCCGCGGGGCGGGCAACGACCTTGCTTTTGACGATCCGCGCATGTCCCGCCAACATTTCGTTATTGAAGCAAAAGACGGCGGTTTCACGATTCAGAATCTCAGCGAAACGAGCGAAACTTTCTTAAACGGAGTCCCGCTTGGCGCCCCTTACCCTCTTTCGGAAGGTGACAAGGTCAGCGCCGGCAACATTACCTTTGTGATGCTTGGAGTGGTGTAGCTGTGGAAAGTATCTGTCCAAACTGTTTTGAAGCCGGCTTCTCGGAGCGTTGCGCTTTGTGCGGTTATGTCAGCCTTACCCAAGACAACAATCACATGCTGCTGCGCCCCGGAATGCTGCTCAATAACCGATATCTAGTCGGGCGCGCGCTAGGCGCGGGCGGATTTGGCGTCACATATCTCGTCAAAGATAAAAGCAACGGCGCTCACATGGCGGCAAAAGAGTACCTGCCGTCGGCTTTCGCTGTACGCAACAGCGCGTCAAAAGAGGTTTATCCCTCCAGCATAGATAATGCAGATGTTTTCAGCCACGGGCTGAAGGTGTTTGACCGCGAGGCTGAATCGCTGCGCCTGTTTCTGGGCAATCCTTCTATCGTACAGGTTACAGACTCTTTCCGGCAGAACGGCACGTCATACTATATTATGGAGTTTTTGGACGGGGTGAATCTTAAAGCACTGGCGCGGAGCATGAATGGAAAGCTTCCCACTGAAATGGCGTTAGAAGTGCTTCAAAGCATAGGCGCAACTCTGTCCGCCGTACACGAGCGCGGGCTTTTGCACAGGGACGTCAGTCCCGAGAATATCTTTGTCACGAAGCAGGGCAGGGTCAAGCTTATTGATTTCGGCGCAACGCGCTTTTTTGTCGGCGAACGCAGCCGCAGCCTGTCCGTAGTGCTAAAGCCCGGTTTCGCACCGCCTGAGCAGTATTCCTCAAAAGGGAACCAAGGTCCATGGACCGATATCTATGCTCTTGGGGCTACTTTCCTTAGCGTACTGGCGGGCCGCTCGCTTCCGGACGCGCCTGACAGGCTGGCCGGGGCGACGCTTGACGCTGCCTTCAACGCTGCCGGTCTTTCCCCCGGGCTGCGGCCGGCTGTCGAAAGGTCACTGTCGCTCAATTACCGAGAGCGTTATCAGGACGTGAGCACGTTTCTGGCGGATGTTTTATCCACCTCCCCGTCAATAAACAGTGCGGCCGCCGTAGAATCGCCGCAGTCACGCGCCCGGATCCTCGGCACGCCATTTGTCCGTTCGACACGTGACGGCAGACCCGGCGACAAGTGGATAATCCCGGCAGGCATGGATATGGCTATCGGGCGATCGCCTGAGCGCTGCAATATCATTTTGGACGATCCGGACGTCAGCCGTGTGCATTGTACAATCCGTTACGAAAGCAAGACAGGCATGTTTATATTGACAGATATGTCTTCAAACGGCACATATATGCAAAACGGCGCCCGGCTAAACCGCGGAATCCCTCACACGATTCCGCCGGGAGAGAGGTTTATCATGTCCGGCGGAAAATATGTATGGGAAGCTGGTGTTGAGTGATGGTCATGCTTCCCCGTAAAGACAAGCGCGGCAGTGAGCTGCGGGAAAGTTTCCTTGACAGCAATGTTACGGTGCAGCTTGAGGGCAATGCGCGCCTCGAAACGGTGTATGCCGGTTCAAGCCATATCGGAACGCGCGAGTATCAGCAGGATTCCACCGGCGCCGGCCAAGGATTTGGAGATGTTTTGTACGGCGTTGTGTGCGACGGCATGGGCGGGCTTGAGGGCGGAGAGCTCGCGAGCCGTACTGCTGCAGATGCATTCGTCCAAGCTTTGTCAATTATGGATCCTGCATGCGATATTCCCGGCTATCTAACCGAGCTGGCTCATCAAGTCAACGCCCTCGTGTACGCGCTTCCGTCGCAGACGGGGAGCAGCGGCGCGTCCGGCACGACGCTGGCCGCCGCTGTTATGGCAGGAAACAGCCTTTATTGGATTTCGGTGGGCGACAGCCGGATTTACATTATACGCGAACAGGAGATTGCCTGCGTCACGCGGGATCATGCTTACTCTCTGGAACTGAATGAACTGGTGCGTTCCGGGAGGCTTTCTCCCGAGGATGCGGCGGCAGACCCTCGCAGGGACGCGCTTATCAGTTTTCTCGGCATGGAACGGCTTGAGATGCTTGACTATAACCGCAATCCTTTCGTTTTAGCACAAGGAGATATCGTACTGCTTTGCAGCGACGGGCTTTACCGCTCTCTCAGCGAATCAGAAATACTTGAGGTTGTTAAGCGGCATCGAGAGAATCTGGATGAATGTGCGCGTGTGCTGCCGATCCATGCCTTTGACCGAGCGCCGGGCAGTCATGACAATACCTCTGTTATACTGCTTAGATACTACTAACAAGAAGCCTTGGGGGTTTATGCCCCTCAATAATAGAAAGGAAGTGAATTTATGAATCTCGTAAAATGCGAGAATGGGCATTTTTATGACACGAACCGTTATGACCAATGTCCGCACTGTACCGGGGGAGGCGTAAGAAACGACAATATGACGGTTCCGGTCATGCATAGCGCCGGCGGCGATGCCGTGACCACCGATCTCAGTAATGCAGCGCCTGCTGATTTGACTGCGCCGCTGACTGCGCCTCCGGCAGCGCCGCCGGCAGCGTCTACCGGCGTATCGCTTCAGGAAGCCGTCAGGTCGGCAGCGGGCGGAGCATCGCCTCCCGTCACGGGCGGCGGAGATGAGATGACAGTAAGCTTTTATAAAAGGGCTATAGGTACCGAGCCGGTCGTTGGTTGGCTTGTATGCGTCGCAGGCGCGCATTTCGGGGAAGATTTCAGGCTGAAGTCCGGGCGCAATTTCATAGGCCGCGCAGCAGACATGGATGTGGTCATCTCTAAAGACAGCGCCGTTTCCCGCGATAAGCACGCTGTCGTCGTTTATGAGCCAAAAGGCAATACATTCCTTGTCATGTCGGGGGAGTCAAGGGAGCTTTGCTATATCGACAACGACGTCGTACTGTCGCCAAGGGAGCTAAATATCAACGATATGCTGACTGTGGGCGACACAACGCTAATGTTTATTCCGTGCTGTTCCCCGGAATTTAACTGGGACAGCGTGAAAAAGGAGGAAAAATAAATGTTTGGACTTGAAGATATTATGGGCATGGGCGGTTCCAGTTCTGGTTCGGGTTTTGATATAGGCAGCTTGATTCCCAGAGAAACAGGTTTTATCACGGTTGTGGTCATCGTATTCTTAATCGGTTTGCTCGCTGCTACGTGGGCGTTTGTCGGCTTAACGCGGCGCAACATCGGACGCAAGGCAGGGCTGGAGAAAGACTGGATGGCATTTGTGCCTTTCGCGCGCACAATTTACCTTTTGCAAACAGTCAGCGAAGAATGGTGGAAAATGTTCTTCCTCGAGTATATATGGCTCTATCCGTATATAATCGCATGGTTCTTCGGCTTGTTTGACAATAGGACTATGTCGACCTTCGGCAATATTCTGGCGGTTTTGTATTGGCTGGCTATGGTTGGGTATAAACTGTATTTCCGGAATAAGTTTTACAAAGCTTTCGGCATCAAAAGCGAGTTGGCGCTGGGTTCGATAACAATGTGGGGCTTTTTCTTCCTGAGGCGGACGTTCGACTGCCTGATCGCATTCACCAACTTGATTCAATATGGGGAGGCGCAAACACCTAAAGGGATCGGTGATATTATCCGGCAGGATCCCAAGCCGGGCGGCCAGCGCGCGCCTTCCGGCACCTGCAGCGTGTCGGGCATGTCCGGCATGTATGCGGGACAAGAGCTTCCAATAGCCCCCAACGATGATTTAGTCATCGGCCGCGACGCTGCGTTTTCCAATATCATAATCGATCAGAACGCCGACAAAGTCAGCCGAAAGCACTGTGTAGTGCGTTTCGACCCGGCGCGCAACTCATATTTGGTCACCGACCACTCGACGAATGGAACGTTTGTCGACGGCGGCAATCGGCTTGTCGCTAATGTGCCGACCCCGGTGCCGCGCGGGACGATCATCGCGCTTGGCAGCCGGGAGAACAGATTCAGGCTTAATTAATTACCCAAGGAGATGTGGATTAGTTTGAAAAGGATGTTGCTTGCTGTTATACTGGTTGTTGTTCTTGCCGGGAGCCCGGCTTGTGTGCCGGCTGTCGGCGGTTTAGGGCGCGGTGGCGCCGGGCTGCAGGGGAACTGGGTTGGCTTGATAACAGACAACTCCGGTGATACTGTCGTCATGGAGTGGGGATTTGACGGCAATGAGTACCATGCCTTGTCATATTACCAGGGCAGGGATGAGGGTATGCTGGAAACCGGGACTTTCACTATTAACGGAGCGAATCTAACCTTTGCGGGCGAGCTCGTGCCGCTGCACGGGGGCGGACGGAGCGAGGCAATATCCTACACCGTCGTATTCAGCCTCGGCAACGATGGTTTGACAATAAAGTCCAGAGGAACTACCGCCATCTTGAATAACACGGCACATTCATATTTGTGCATGGTGTGCGAAAGCGTAAATGATGCTGAACCTGCAGACACGCCGTCCGGCGCCGCACAGACAGATGCCGGCGTCGACGGCGGCTCTGAAGAAGAATCTGATGATTCAGGCGCCGGGTATGATGATTCTGCGGCTGGATACGGCGGCTCCGACGACGAACACGCTGATTCCGGCGCTGTACCGGAACCGGACGCAGATTCCGCCCCGGCGCCCGATACTGCTGACAGGTCAGTCACGCCTGCCGATCTCGCAGGCACATGGCTTTACAGATATGAAGATATGTACGGCAACGCCGGTTTTGTCGAGTATTGCTTTAATGAAGACATGGAGTATTATCGCCTCCAGTACAGCGAAGGCGTCACCGATACCGATGAAGCTGTCTTATATTTAGGAACGTATTCTTTAGAGGGCAATATGTGCAGCTTTGACGGGCATGAGGTAGAAAACGGCCGGTTGGGGAGGCGTTTTGGCAGTGAAACCGAAGTGGAGGTATCCGGCGACAGTTTGAGAATATACATTTTCAGAGGTTACGAGGTAATGACAAGAGGCCGTCCGTCAGGACTTGGGGGATTTGTCAGCGAGCTGTTCCCGCCTGTTCCCGATACATACACTCCACCGGCGACAACACCTGTCGGTAATGTGTTTTTTATGGGACTTGTCACTTATGACGACCACCCGCCGACGGAAGGGATAATGGAGGCCGACGGATTTACCGCGAGACCAAATAATGAGGGCGGGTACGACTGCTCCATAGTCATTTACACCGTTTCATACGCTATGGAGTCCACGATAACCTGCGTTCTGACTTCAAGGGCGACCAACGATGTAAGGGAGTTCGTCATTGCGGAGAGCGACTGGTTCGGGAAAGGATATGATAATGCATACACTTTCAAGATTCCGGCCGATATGGTATCCTCGGGGGACTGCGAGGTTTTGATCGTTTATACTTACTGGTAAGGGGCCTCAATGTTTGCATGGTAGAGGTATATATATGAAAAAACTGATTTTTTGCGTTTTTATAGTTCTTTGCGCGCTTGTTATGCTTTCAGGCTGCGATGTCCTGGCTTACTGGCTGACCCGTGCGCAAAATGCACAGCCCGAGGAGACCCCGAGCGAAGCCGTAAGCGAAATACGCAACAATGCCCCAAGCAGAACCCAAAACCCACCCCCAAGCGAGGCTCCAAGTGAAACCCCGAACGCTGCCCCTAGCGAGCAACCGTCTTTCGATCCGCCCCGGCCCCGTGTGGGCGGGCTTACTCCGGCGCAAATCTATGAAGACAATGTGGACGCGGTGTTTATCATTTATACTTTTGACGCAAATGGCAATTTCTCCGGCAACGGCAGCGGTTTTTTTGTAAGCTCCGCAGGCGTTGCCATTACCAACCATCATGTCATGGTCGATGCGCCGCACGCTATCATACTGACTCAGGATGGCCGGGAGTTTGATATAAGCGGGTATTACTCGTATGATCTTGGCAACGATCTGGCGATGATTCAAGTGGACGGCGGCGGCAGTAGTTTTCCATTCCTGACTATGGGAGACTCGGGCGCTTTGAGGGTGGGTGATAGTGTTTTTGCCATTGGAAGCCCTTATGGCGAGCATAACACATTCTCAATAGGAAACGTCTCAAGGCGCGTTAACACTCTGGACTATGACATATACAGCATCAACAACCTTATTCAAATCACAGCGCCCATATCGCCCGGCAGCAGCGGCGGCGCCTTGCTTAACGATGCCGGAGAGGTTATTGGCATAACGACTGCCGTTCACACTATCGGCGCCAATATGGGCTATGCGGTCCCTATAGACCGGGTAAACATGTCTGACTCCGGAGGCGGGAGGTATTTTCCCCTGCCCATCGGACGTGCAGCTCAGGCAGCGCCGCCCCCGGCGGGAGGCCAGCCTTTTACCGAGGTATACTCGCTTGCTCCATCTGTTCCTACTTTTGGTTCTGTGAGCAGCAATGCGTGGTTTATGGTAGGAGGTTTGGCAGGTGATTTGGGTTTCGATGTAGGACGCAACTACAGTTTTGATTTTGTCTACGCTTATTCCCTTTCGACGCGGCATTTTATCCATGATACCGATCTTTATAGTTCTGTACTGATAGGCAGCGGATTTGGATATCAAGAGACTATCCATTATGAAGACACTGTGCAAGTCTATTTTTATAAAGCAAATGATAACATCAGCGTTCTTCATGTTTACTCCGAAAGCGAAGAAATACTGATTGTAGCAATTGGCGCTGACAACGCCCTTGAGCGCTTAACGAGCGCCGCCCCGTCTGCTCCGGGAGACACGCCGGCTTTAAGCGGATATGACCGCTTTCCTTATATTCCTGCTTTCCATATGGTAATCCCCGACGTAGTCCTGCACGACGAAGGATTTGCTTACGAATTTGGCATTGTGGACAACGATTATATCCTTGGCGGTGACTTTGTGTACGTTTATCGCCTTGCGAACAATCGTTTTGCAGGAGACTCGGATGATTACGATGATATCCTGGAAAGGCATGGTTTTGAAGTTCAATCTATGAACTACTATGAGAACGAAGATTTTTTCGCGGCGCATTTTTTCAATACGCATGAACAAATGAACCTTGTGTACATTTACTATTATTTAGACAGTATGCTGTATATAGCCATCGGCCGCTGACATTTGAACATTGGCAAAACATTTTTTGCATTTGGCTTGACTATTATTATTTTGCATGATAAGCTACGGTGAAATCAGCTTTACTGGTGGAGGGTTTTGCCTATGGTATGAAAGAGATGACTGTATGCGCATCATATTTAGGCACACCATCGGAGACTGGTTATTTTTGTGCAGTAATAATGCTGCACGACAATTGCGCCGGCTGCAGAACTCTTGCGTCCGGGTAATTGAAAAAATGAGAGGGGTTAAGGATTTATGGCAACAGATTCCAAAAAAATGTACATCCACTATTTGATTGCGCTTGTGTTTGGCCTACTGATCCTGTTGGCACCAGGCGGCAATCATTTGACAAAGCAAGGCGTCTATGTGCTCGCGATTTCGCTTCCCATGCTTTATCTTTGGGTAATCGGCGCCGATATGGCATGGACGTCCCTCCTGTTCCTTGGGCTCGTCATCATGGCGCGGTTAATGCCTGTCGCAACAGTCTGGAACACATCGATTGGCAACGCTAACGTCGTACTTGTCATGGTTTTTCTTGTTCTGGACGGATGTTTGAACGAAACCGGCGCAATAAAAAAACTTGCAAACTGGTTTATCACAA
>Ga0099364_10003886_pt1 | contig 22888 bp, 24 predicted proteins | sample TergutTh196P3_FD_73070 | JGI IMG/M metagenome (GOLD analysis project Ga0099364, IMG submission 73070) | Microcerotermes parvus P3 segment gut microbial communities from Pointe-Noire, Republic of the Congo - Th196 P3 | ecosystem: Host-associated > Arthropoda: Insects > Digestive system > Gut ...
TGTTGCTTTTTTGTTTAGCAACTATAACTGTAACACAGGTTTCCTTTTTCCGCTATTCTTTTTTTGTGAAGTGTAACACTTCTATTGTAATCCTACAAATAAATTGATTTTTTATTATACTTTCGCTTGACAAACTAAAATAAATCGGTTATAATAGAAGTATAATTTTACTTTCAAAGCCTTCACGCCTGCGCCGTTGCCGCCGAATCCGCCTTTGGTTTTAGACAGCGAGGCGGTTGAGTTGTTGGTAAAAGCGAACAAACAACTTGCTTTGCTCGAAGGACTTTCCGAGCGGATTCCCGACGTCAATCTGTTCATATCCATGTACGTTCGCAAGGAAGCTTTAATGTCCTCCCAAATCGAGGGAACGCAGGCTACTTTGGAGGACGTACTTGACCCCATGCTTGACGAAAACGCGAACAGAAATGTCGCCGATGTTGTAAATTACATCAAGGCGACCGAATTTGCTATTGCAAAATTGCGGGATTTGCCGCTTTGCAATCGGCTTATTCGCAATGCTCACTCCGTTTTAATGGAAGGCGTTCGAGGGCAGGAAAAAAGCCCGGGCGAGTTTCGCAGTTCTCAGAATTGGATTGGCGGGCAAGGCAGTTCGCTCAAAAACGCGCTTTTTATACCTCCCGCACCGGAGGAAATGCAAGCCGCGATGAGCGATTTGGAAAAATATATCAATGAAGATGACGAGTTTGATGTGCTTGTTCGGGCGGCATTAATCCACTATCAGTTTGAAACTATACACCCGTTTCTTGACGGCAACGGGAGGATAGGGCGGCTTTTGATTACACTTTATCTCATGGAAAAAGGCGTGCTAAAAACACCGTCGCTGTATATTTCTCATTTTTTGAAAAAGAACCGCATCGAGTATTACGACAGACTGACCGATGTGCGACAAAACGGGACGTACGAGCAATGGGTCAAGTTTTTTCTTCGTGCGGTTTACGAATCAGCCGAGGATGCAACCGCCGCCATTGACAAACTCATGGCTCTGCATAATAAAAACATCACGCTTATCGAAAGCATGGGGCGTGCATCAAAGACGGCATTGCGCTTGTTTGCGTATCTCGAAACAAACCCGATTATTGAGATTCAAAAGACTGCAAATGCGCTTGGAATCACCTTTAAGACGATTTCGGATTCGGTAACTCGCCTGTGTGATATAGGCATTTTGTCGAAAAGTTCGGGCGAGCAGAGGAATAGGACGTTTTCTTATACTGCGTATCTTGATATTCTGCGTGATGGGACTTAGTTCGAGGCGATTAATGTCGCGGTTTTCAATGCTTGTCGTGCTACCCATTATAACCACACCGAAACTATCCCCCAACCACCGCATTAGAAAAATAACACCCCCCTATAAACCCCCACCGCCGCTTCAGCAACACCTCACCGAAGCGGCGGCGTTTCTGCGTTCAACCCCACCCACCCCCAATCCCAAATATTTTGCCCAAATATTTTACCAAAAACTGTTTACAAACCCCAAATAAAATGGTATAATGAAAGTCATCGAAACGGCTTTGCCGTTTGGTCAAAATCAAAGATTTTAACCGCAAACCTGAAAAAAATTTCAGATTTACACGACTTTCATTGAAATGATGCGGGAAATAGCTACGCTACTCCCCAAATAAAATGCTACAACACCCCCAAAAAACCAAAAACCGGACAAACAAAATGAAAACACTACAAAAAATCTACCAAAAAGCAAGCACTTTCAAAAACCACATAATAATTGCCGCAATCGCGACTGTATTCGTGACGGCGGTGAACTTAGTCACGCCCAAACTCGTGCAGGAAATGCTGAAAGTCCTCGAAGGCGGAAACGCGCTTGCAGACCCGATTCACGCGCTTTCGCTCATCGCATTAACACTGCTTGGAATGTATTTTTTGCGGACAATTGCACAGTTTTTCCAGAGCTACATCGGGCATATTGCCGCGTGGAAATACGTGTCGCAGTTGCGGGTCGAGCTCTATTCGCACCTGCAAAAATTGTCGGCGAGTTTCTACGCTAACAAGAAAACCGGAGAACTCATGTCGCGGGTCACGGCCGACACCCACGCACTCGAAACAATCATCGCGCACGCCGTCCCGGAGCTGGTGTCGGGCGGGCTGCTGTTCGTCGGAATCGGCATAATGCTGTTCACGATTAACCCGACATTGGCACTGCTGACGTTTATTCCCGTGCCGTTTATTTTTTTCACACGCCCGATTTTCAAAAAATTGCGGCGAAAACACAAACTCGCACAAGAATACATGGGCGAGCTTAACGCCGCATTGCAGGACAACTTTTCAGGCATGAAAGAAATTCAGTTGTGGGGGAGCGAACAGCACGAATCGGCGAAAATTTCTGACTTCTCAAACAAGCACTCGTCCACGCTAATCGGAGCGTTGCTGTTCGGTGCAATCGTGCGCCCGTCAATTGAGTTTTTGACATCGCTCGGAAACATAATTGTAATCGGGTTTGGCGGCTATTTAGTCCTGTCAAAAAGCGCAATGTCGATTGACGAAATAGTGGCGTTTCTTTTGTACCTGAGCATTTTCTATGCGCCAATCGCAAGCGTTACTCGAATTGTCGAGGATATGCAGGCGGGAATCGCAGGCGGTGAGCGAATCTTCGAGATTTTGGAAACCGAGCCTGTGATAGTGGATTCTCCGGGTGCAAAGGACGTCGGAATCCTCAAAGGTAACATCGAATTTCGCAATGTAAGTTTCAAATATGATGATAGCGGCGATACCTTGAAAAACGTGAGTTTCACTGTTCCCGAAAAGAAAATGTTTGCCATTATCGGACAAACGGGTGTCGGGAAAACCACGCTTGCAGGGCTGCTTCCGCGGTTTTACGACACCACCGACGGCGAAATTTTAATCGACGGTATTCCGCTCAAAGATATGACTCTGCGAAGCCTGCGAAACAACATCAGCATGGTGATGCAGGATGTGTTTTTGTGGGGCGGAACTCTGCGCGAAAATATCTGTTACGGCAAGCCCGAAGCGACCGACGACGAAATTATTTCGGCGGCGAAAACCGCTTGTATTCACGATTTTATAGCGGGGCTTCCGAATGGTTACGATACGATTGTGGGCGAGCGCGGGATTCGGCTGTCGGGCGGGCAGAAACAGCGTGTGTCGATTGCGCGGAGCCTGCTGTGCGATAATCCGATACTGATTTTAGATGAGGCGACTTCCGCGGTTGACACCGAAACTGAGCGCGAAATTCAAAACGCCATTGCGAAAATTGCAGGCTCGAAAACGCTGATTGTAATTGCACATCGGCTGTCTACGGTGAAACGCGCCGACTGCATAATCGTCCTCAAAGACGGCACTGTTGCGGAGCAGGGGAGTCACTTTGAGTTGATGGAGAAGGACGGGTTGTATCGGTGTTTGGTTGATGTGCAGAGTGTTAAATGATAAGCGATATTTTCGGAATATACAGCGTTCTTTTTATCGAAAACGCCTTCAGTCTCCTGCGATTTATCCAATCACAGACTGTCATAGTATATTTTTCGGGGTGCTTTTCGCGTTCTCAAAGATACACAGCTACATCGGAGGTTTTTATTTTATAGGTGTGGGTGGATTTTCCCGTGTTCACGCAGGGTATTAATCCGGTTTGCAACAATATCCGCGCTTTTTTCTTGCTGATTTTGCAAATCTTACACAGCTGTTCTTTTGTTATGTACTCGGGATAACTCGAAAGCATTTGGTTAATTTTTCTTGTAGTCATAACGGTTCTCACATTCAAAAACATTTCATTTAATAGCTTTTTCCCTTAACTTCTTCATAACGCGCATTATTTTTGGTAATGCACAGGGCGTTCTATCCTCGTTCTATCTTTTTTCTTTAGAGTTCGAATAAATTAGTTTATTAAGGGAAGTGATTTGACACAAGGGTTTGCGGCGAAAATGGTCTTATAAACGCAGTGTTCATGCTCTTTTACAGGGGTTATAAATTTCGGCAATTTCTTTTAATTTCCGCTAAAATCGAGATGTATAATAATTCTCGAAATCGAGTTGATGGTAAAACGTCATGTAAAACGTCATGTGGGTTCGAATCCCGCGCTTTAAGATTGTCAAGGGGTTTATAAATATTTTTGAAAAATATTTATAAAATAGATTTTATAGGATTATAAAAGGGGTGGTAGCCGCCCTTTTCAAAGCGGCTACCACGAATCTATATTCCCGAATACTTCTCAAAAAACCTCAACAGCTTCTCAATAATCCCCTGTTTCTTTCTGGCGCGGTTTCCGCCGCCGAAGCGCGACACGGGCGGCAGATCTTGTCAATATCCGTCCCTGTTGTCCGTAATGCGCCGTCACGGAAAGACATATCGACAAAACGGTGGGTCTCTTCGTCTTTCAAATTCTCGTCGGCAATTATAGCGGACAAATCGGCTTCTTTGCGTTCCTGCGCGAATTTTTGCCAGTCGTCGGTTATATGAGAAGCTACATTAACCTACGCCACAAAACGCTCTATGAGTTCCTTTTTGCTCCATAGCCGTATGCTTGCAACAATCGCTTTTGTAATTGACGTGATTATACTCATGTCTTCGCAGTTGGAGTCACGGTACTTTTCGACAAGATTTAAAGCCTCGCGCCGCTTCAACTCGATATGCACCATAGGCAAGCCATTGACCAGAATCGTGACATCATAACGAGCATTGCGGGTTCCGCCGTGTTCCTCGTATTGGTTCAACACCTGCAAGCGGTTGTTGCGAATGCTCTTTTTATCAAGCAAGTATACGTTTTTTGTACTGCCGTCATCACGCTTTAGCACTTGAATATAATCGTCCTGTAGTTTCCGCGTTTTCTCTACGATACCCTCGTTTGAACTTGCTATGCTTTCCTTGAAAAACCGCGCCCACTCGTTATCGGTGAATGTATAGTCGTTTAACAACTCCAACTGCCGCCGCAAATTCGCAATCAACCCAGCCTCGTCTGTGACGTTTATTCGCTCATACCCCTGCGTTGTCAGCAAGCGAATGAGTTCCCGCCCAAGCTCGGCTTCCGATTGATAATCGGTTTCCGTGCGTTCTTCGGGAGTTGATTCGGAGACTACGGTGGATCGGTCGGTCTCGGTTATTATGTTGTATTGGTTCATGTTTTCTCCTTAATTAGGTTTAATAGCGAATAGGTATTGTAGATTGAATTATTTCCAAATCGCTTTTATAGCCATAATCGTCTAATAATCTACGAAGCCCCTGTTCGGCAAGAGTGCTTTCAAGCATAGGCGAAATCGTTACAGATTTTAATGTTTCCTTGCCTATTTTCAACTTGCAATGCGGAATTATTATTCCATCTCTTATGTCATATTCTACATTTAATAAAGGGTGTTCTTTTTCTGTATAATTAATAGGTAATCTAGTGTAATATAAAGTTTAATATTTCTTATTATGCTTGTTTGATCTCACCAATTCTGTTATATTGGAACAGGGTGAGTTAAGTGAATATCAAGTATCGGGTTACGCTAACCGTAGAAGAACGAGGGCATTTGAAGCGAATCATTTCCAAAGGAAAAACGGAGGGATACAGGATTCGGCACGCGAACATACTTTTGGCGGCAGATGAAATTGAGGAAAATAAAGATTGGACAGACAAGCATATAGCCAGAGCGTACCATACGACTGAAAGAAGTATCGGGAACCTGCGCCGAAGGTTCGTGGAAAAAGGGCTGGATGCGGCGTTGGGGCGCGAAAAGCGCGAAGTGGCGCCGAGAATCAAGATTGACGGGGAAACAGAGGCGAAAATTGTCGCGCTCACATGCAGTGAAGCCCCTGAGGGCCGCAGTCAATGGACGTTGCGGCTTCTGGCGGACAAGGTCGTTGAACTAGGCATAATGGAGAGCGTGTCACACACCGCCATCGCTGACTGTCTAAAAAAACGAAATTAAGCCATGGTTACAGGAACAGTGGTGCATACCAAAACAGTCAGCAGAGTTCGTAGAATGAATGGAAGACGTTTTGGAAGTTTACAGGCAACCGTATGACCCGCTTCGCCCGGTTGTGTGCGTTGATGAAACTAACCGGCAACTTATTGGAGAAGCGGTTACGCCGATACCTACGGTCCCGGGGCAGCCGCGGAGATATGATTACGAATACGTCCGAAACGGTGTCGCCAATGTTTTCATGATGTTCGAGCCATTGGCGGCGCGCCGTTACACGGCGGTCACCGATACGCGTACAAAGATTGACTTCGCGGATTGTCTGAGGGATTTGTCGGACAGATACTATCCACATGCGGAGAAAATCGTAATCGTTATGGACAACCTGAACACCCGTACGTTGGCATCCCTTTATGAGGCGTTCACCCCTGTTGAAGCGCGGCGTCTGGCTGAACGATTCGAGATTCACTATACGCCGAAGCATGGCTCATGGCTGAATATGGCAGAAATTGAGATTGGAGTCATGAGTAAGCAATGTCTGAACCGAAGGATTCCATCTGAGGAAGATATGGCGCGTCAAGTCAAAGCGTGGACGTGTACGAGAAATTCAGCGGCGTTGTCAGTGGACTGGCAGTTCACCACTGATGATGCCAGAATTAAGCTAAAGCGCTTGTACCCGAAATTATAATCTTTACGAAACACTAGTTACAAAACGATATTCATTTTCGTTTTTAAATGTTTCATTCTTAAAAAACAACCGAGCAATTTCTATATCGTTTAGTAATTGATCTTTTGCATAATCAACTATAAGCTCGCGATTTTCTATTGACTCATCAGCACCCATCCGTTCCGACGGAATGGTTGTCACAAAGAACCAAATCAAGATTACGCAACCGTAAATGCAGTATTATTAGAGTAACCCCCGCCTGTTTGGGCGGGGGGCGATTCAAAGCGATAAGTTCATAAGTCTATCAAAGCCACTTTTTGAACTATCAAGTAGTTAAGCTTGTCGAGAATTTCACTTTTGTATTGTTCTATATCGGAATAAGTTTTTGCTATTTCTTGTTGTGCTGATAAGCTTATCTTCCCTTTGGAATCAACAGGCACAGAAATTTTTACATCGGCAACCATAGAAGGATAAAGTTTTGTAAATTCATCCGTTCCGTGGTCGCCTTTACGCCCTTTTGCTAATTGCCTAAATATAGGTTGTAAAATATATTTAAGGTAGTGAATGTCGAGGTTTTCTTGATTTGGTATTAAAAGTCCTCTGTCACCATTAATTGAAAACTTATCTTTAAGAACAGATACCGTTCCCGCAAAACCATTCGTAGACCAACTTAAATAGTCACCATCATAATCAAAAGTGTTTATATGCGTTAAAGCGGTTTGTGAAGCCGAATAAACAGGATATTCGCCCTTATTCTTGTCACCATATTTCCTTGTGTATTTGCTTTTACCTTTGCTTGGTGTCAATAATTTGGATAGAGGATATTCACGCATAGGGTACTCGCTCAAATCAATCTCCAAATTATATTTTTTGATTTCGCTACACTTTTGCTTCAATTCGCTTTTCAATTCTTTAATTAACAGAAATTGTTCAGCAATTATTCCCTGTAGCTCTAAGTCGTAATTACCATTTTTGTCAAGAGGCAAATCTATGCACACGTCTTTTATCATACTAACTGTCAGTCTATTATTACCGTTACCTATTGCATAATCACGCAAAACTATCGACAGATAAATAAATAAATACTTAAGATTAACTTTGTCGGCATATTCGCTCTTTAAAACCAACGCGCCACAGTGAGTAGTCATACTGAACTTCTCGTTGTTATGATAAAATGGTGTTCCTGCATACACTCCGTCCGTTGTCCACGTTATGCACTCACAGTCAATATCATAAGTATCAATGGTGGCAATTATTCCGTTATTTTTTGTCTGTGATGAATAAACGGGGTATTCACCTGTGTGAGTGGAAAAATATTTGTTTGTGTATTTAGAATTTCCTTTTTTCACATCAAACAAATCTGCAATACAGATAGATTTGTTATTCACAGATTTTTTTTTTTGAATCCCCGCCCCTGAAATAGAGTCTTTATATTCAAGAAGAGTATTAGATAAATCACCTATTACCGAAGCAAAATCTCCTATTGCAATAGTTTCACTTTCCTCCTCTATTCCGAGTTCAATCTTCTCTTCGCGTGTCCACCATCTCTCGACCGACCAATGCGAACCATTATAAAACTCATCAATACTAACGATTTTACACCGCTTATTTTCTATTGGAAGTTTGCCACGCACACCTTTAAACATATTAAATAGCGTAGTCGCATCATCAAGGTCATTCTGCTCAATATCGAAACGATACACGTCACGAGTTTCGCCGATTTCAGAACATAGATAAGTAAATACAGGAGTAATTTGTTTTTCTTTCACCTTAATCCCATCTGAGTCAACCGCAACTTTTTTTGTTACCGCCATAATATAAGTCTTTTTATTGGTGGTGAAAAAAGTGTTCAACGGCAGAGAAATTATAGCATCAATAATACACTCTTCGAGGATAAAATCACGAAGCCTTTTGTCATTTGAACGATTCATCACGCCATCAGGTACAATCACAAAAGCCTTGCCGCCCGGTACTAACGCTCTTACAATCCATTCCATAAAAAGACCCTCTACTCCCATTGCGTTTATGGAATAATACTGTTCTAATATTGTTTTCTGCTTTTGTGCGATTTCGTCTTGAGTCTTTTTGCTGATTTCGTCTTTTAGGTTGCTACTGCCACTCATAACATAAGGTGGATTCGTTAAAATCAAATCATATTCTTCATTGGATGGATTTGCCAATGTTCCTAAAATAGAATTCATCTGTAAAAAGAAAGTGTCATTAAAAAGGTTAGAAAATTCTTTTGTCATTCCGGGGTATTTACGAATCATAGCAGACATATAGATGAGCATATTGGCTTTCGCAAGGATAATTGTTTTTTGTTCGTCTTTATCAAAGCCTTTATCAAAACCATGAAGGGTGATTTTCGATATTAATTTATTGTTTTTCACATCAAACCAACGATGTATATCATGAAGTATAAGTTCAAGCAAGAATTTCCCTACACCACAAGCAGGGTCACAAACCTTCATTCCCGGTGCGACATCAACCATATTTGCAATTGCGCGAACAACTTTAATTGGCGTAAAGAATTGCCCCCAATTCTTCTTGCTGATAGATTCCTTTAGGAACGTTTCAAAAAGTTTACTTTTGAAATCGTAGTCTATATTGTCAAGCACTCCTTCTTCTTGGAAACGGTAAAGAATCTTTTTAAATACCGTTGCATAACCGCCAACGGCTTTATCGTCTTTAGAAACAAAAATTGTACCATTAATGATTGTCGTTTTGTCTTTTGGGTTTAACGGGAATAGCTCTTTTATTTTCACACGAACGGTCGAAGCGTAATATTCTAACACTTCATTTTCTGTGTTAGAGCTGTATTGGTTAAGGAGATTTGCGAATGAGTACATTCCAGTAAGTAACCCGAGGTCGCTTAAATATTTGAAAATAAAAAGCTCTACAAATGTATATAGGCAGTTTTCGGGAGTAGCACCCGAAACAGCCCATAAATCTTGCCATACTTTTTGTGCCAACGGCAAAGGGTCAACAACCGCCGAAGCCAGAACCTTATTGTTTGAAACATTTATAGAGGCGATAGCTTTATGTATAAATTTAATACAATCAACATTGTTTTTATCGAAATTTAAAGCAATGCGCGAACCGCCCTCATCGGTAATTTCATTACCGGTAAGAGGGTTAATCCAAAAAGTCTTTTGCCCGTCTGTAACAATGTAAAGCCTTGCACCGAGTGCTGTTGCCACACTAAGTTCTTGGTCTATTGCTTGAGCTATTTGCTTTTTAGTGCGCAACTCTTTAGGTTGTTTATACTCAATAGCCGCAATTACTTGCGGTTTGTTTACTATTAACGCATCGGGCTTCTTCTTCTCAAGACCTTTGTAGTCTTTATTGGGAATAATCCTTGCCACTTTTAACGCTTTTAGTGACGTTGCACCTATGTTATAGAAATCCCAATGCCCTATTTTTTCCGGCGACTTAATTAAATCACGTTGAATAAGTTCTTCGCTCATAACACTCCTCCTGCTCAAGGTTGAAATTCTCTCATATTCCTATCATACCACATCCCAAAACAAAAGTCAAGCCTTTCAGCCGAAAAATTTTCCAACACTCACGATTTTTCTCAAATCATCATCAGCCCAACCTCACCACCCCAACCCCGCTTGCAGAACAGCCACCGCACCCTCAATCGACTTAATCTCAATCGGCAACTCGTAGCAAGCCACCTTCTCTTCCGCAGTAGCCGTGCCGTCAAGCCGCTTTTCCTCCAACGCAGACAGCGCCTGCCGTTTCGAATTGAGCAAGTCCTCAATCAAGATTTTCTCGGCTAAAACCTGCGTATCACGCTCGCCAACGAGTTCCGCAATCGTGATGTCGAGAGCGGTCGCAATCTTCACAATCGCCTCAAACGGCGGCGAGTTAATCCCGTTCTCGTATTTCCCCACGCTGTTGACGTGAAGCCCGCACTTGTCGGCAAGCTCGGCTTGCGAGAGTTTCGCTGCATTCCTAGAGGCTCTGATTCGATTTCCAATATTCATTTCGCAATCCTCCGTTAGGAACAGCATACCACGTTTCTACAAAATTTTCAAGAGGTTTGGGAAATATTTTTCCAAAATCTCTTGGCAATCACACGATGATGTGTTAGAATGAGATTGCACATCATCGTGTCTGTTTGCGATTCCGGCTGTCCGAGTGAAACTCATTGCCGAAATCGCACGTCGGCTATAACGTTTACGCTGCCACCGACGCAATCCCATTTGTCGGGATTGCGGTTATACAAACCCCCTAAATGTACGTACAAGTACGCACATTTGGCTTGCGGGGAATGGGCTGGCCGCCCCTTTCCCTCGACCCTTACCCCGCCCGAAACGGCGAGACTTTCCGCGCTGTACGCTTAGAAATTCCCGCCGTTTTTTCGCGCAACTCCACACATATTATTATGTGCAGTTGCGCTCAATCTGCCCACAGAAAGGAAACAGAAACTATCTCAAGATTCAACATGAGGCTGACCGCCGAGGACGAGGAAATCCTCGAAAGAGAATGCGCGATTTACGGTATCAGCCGTGCCGCATTTGTTCGCCGAGCAATCCGCCGTGACGGAGTTGTCACCGACCCGGTGTTGGTGGAATTATTGCAAAAATATTTGCCGATTCTACGGAGGGATTCCGCAAACATGAACCAAAGTTTGAAGTTCCTCCACATCCACCCAAACGAGAAAAAATATGTCGAGGATTATATCAACGCTGTTGTCCGTCACGAGAAAGATTTTAACAACTTTTTTAAGAGTAGGGTAGATAAAAATATGGCGATTATCAAGCCGATAAATTCGGGTGCGAGTTTGCAAATTTCGCTTAACTATGTTCTGCAAAATGACAAGACGGAAACTCGCTTGACGAGCGGTATGTACTGCGTTCCCGAACACGCTTTTGAGCAGATGAATGCAACGAAAGAAATCTATTGCAAAACGAACGATCGGCAGTTCAAACATTTTGTGCAATCGTTCCCGCCGGAGGAAGAAATCACGGCTGAAACGGTTCACGAAATCGGATTGAAATTCGCCGAGAAAATGTTACCGGGATTTGAGGTTGTAATCGCCACCCACATTGACTTACCAAAAACAACTTTCATAAAAATACGATAAACACACGTTCCCCGGCAAGAACGAAAAGGCACTTTATAAAGAGTGCCTTTTTGCTTTTAAATCCTATTATAATATATAGTACAACTCACCCCACCTCAAACCAAAACAAACTCCCCCTACCAACCTCCGATTCAACCCCATAACCCCCACCATGCAACTCAATAATCTTTTTCACAATCGACAACCCCAACCCCGTTCCTGTAACAGCCCTTTTATGCGCTTTTGAACTTTTGAAATACCTATCCCAAATGTGCGGCAAATCCTCCTTTGAAATCCCCTCGCCGCCGTCCGTTACGCTGATACGGACACGATTGTCAATTGCTGTTTGGGTTACGGTAATTGCACGACATTCACCCGAATAATTCACGGCATTAATCAGCAAATTATAAAACGCCCTGTTAATTTTCGTTTCGTCCGCATTGATAAATACTTCATTATCATAATTATAGTTAATAACAAATTCCCTGCTTTTCAATAATTCCCGAATTTGTTTAATAGTTTTTGAAACACTTTCGGTTAGGTTATAACGTGAAATATTGAGCAGCTCTGCTTCGTTTTCATGCTTTGACAAATCAAGTATGTCATTGACAAGCGTGGTCAATCGGCTTGTTTCGTCCATGATTGTTTTGGTCTGCTCCTGAGTGATTTCGTCGGGAAAATCGCTCATCATCTCGGCGTAACTGTAAATTAATGCAAGCGGTGTCCGTAAATCATGTGACACGTTCGCCAAAAGTTCTCGACGCAACGCTTCAACCCGCCCCAGTTCAAAAGCGGTTGTGTTCAGCGTTTCGGAAAGTTCTACTATTTCGTGAAAACCTTTTCCGTCAAAACGCACATTGTAATTACCTTTTGCCAACTTTCCCGCGCTCGTGTTTATTTCCTCAATCGGCTTTGAAACCCGCTTTGCAATAATAATTGCAAGCAATACCGACAATATAATCATAATGGCGGTTATGAAATAAAGTTGCACCCTCAATGTTGAAACGGTAGCTTCAACAGGGGCAATCATCGCATGAAATGTCAGCGAAAGGCGAGAGTCGCCCCCGGCAGTCTGCCCGTTTTGCAATGTAAATTCATGCTCTTTAGTAATTGCAACTAACATGGGATTACCGCGCCCCCTGCTACCCGGTTCTGGGCGCGGCGGCATAACAAAATCTCTTGTTGGCATAACTGTAATGTCTTTTTCGGCTTGAATTTGCTGAAAAAGCAGTAATATATCGGGGCTGTTTATTTCACTTTCCACTTCGGCAATTACCCGCTCTAACTCTCGTGTGCGAATTAACTTGTATATATCGTCTAAAAATACAGTTTGCATTAACCACAAAATGCCGAGAAGCAACCCGCAAAAGCCAAGCAGAAATCCGAAAATCCCCCACTTCAAACGGAGTGCCGTCTTATTTTTACCCCTCAAATCTGTACCCCAATCCACGCAAAGTTGTGATTAACACGGCGTATTTCCCCAAAGCCTTGCGTAATAATTTCATGTGAGTGTCAAGCGTTCTGTCGTCGCCATAATAATCGTAGCCCCACACTTCCGTCAAAAGTTTCTCGCGGGGAATGGCGATATTTTTGTTGCGTATAAGAAAAAATAATAAATCATAAACCTTTGGTGCTAAATTTATTTGCTCGCCGTCAACAAAGACTTTGTAAGCCGTAATGTCAGCCGTGAAGCCGTCTTTTGTAAAAACCACATGATGATTATTGCTGTCGGAAATATTGTTTGTTCTGCGTAAAATTGCACTTATGCGAAGCATGATTTCCTTAGACGAAAAGGGCTTCACAACATAATCATCAACACCGACTTCAAAGCCGAGAACCTTGTCGTATTCCTCACCGCGTGCAGATAGCATAATCACAGGGACGGTTGAGGTTTTGCGGATTTCTTTCACCGCCGAAAACCCGTCCAACTCCGGCATCATAATATCCATAATTATTAAGTCAAAATTAATTTGGCGGCAGATTTTAACGGCTTCCATGCCGTTTTCCGCTTCTGTTACCTCGTGACCCTCAAACAGCGCGTAACGCTTTATGACGGCGCGTAAGCCCGCTTCGTCGTCGCAGATTAATATTTTCGCCATTACTCCACCTCACTTAGAAAGCTACTATACTACTTGTCGGGCAAAAGTGAACGCGATGGTCAGCGGCGGCATGGTTAGTGGCACTAATAACAATGCGATTAGTACCACTTCCGGCAACATGTACGGCGTTGTGCCTGTCTGGTTGCGTTTCGGCGTTAGCTAAGTTGATAAGCGAATTACTTTGTTGCCGTGTTGCCGTTGTTGCTAATTTTTATAATGGAACTTGTAGCAAAAATATAACTCCATTATAGATCGACTGTGCTGTGCAGGCGCGTATAGAGAAAAATGGGTAATCTCGGCAACACGGCAACACAAAGGCAGACTAACCGCAGAAAGGTAAAACATTATGACCGAAAAACAAATCGAACGCAAACTTGTCTTCGCCATTAAGCAATCCGGCGGTATCTGTCCCAAGTTCGTATCGCCGAGGCTTGACGGGATGCCCGACCGTCTCGTGCTTCTACCCGATGGGAGGTTCAGCTTTGTTGAAGTCAAGAAACCGGGCAAAGCACCGAGGAAGTTACAACTCAAACGGCACGAACAATTACGCCGATTAGGGTTTAGGGTATTCGCACTGGACGATGCAAAACAAATACAGCCAATTATAACGGCGACGGAAGGCGGTGAAACAAAATGAAATTTATACCTCACGATTATCAGCAACACGCAATTGAGTATATCGAAAACAATCCGATTTCGGCTGTGCTACGGACATGGGGCTTGGAAAAACGGCAATAACACTCACCGCAATCAACAGCCTAATATTTGACCGATTCGAGGTTAGCAGGGTTTTGGTAGTAGCTCCTTTGCGGGTAGCCAATAACGCGTGGATGCAAGAAGCCGAAAAGTGGACGCATTTACAAAACCTCTCTGTATCGGTTGCGACAGGCATGGAACAGGAACGGCGGTGGGCGTTACGGCGAAAGGCTGACATTTACGTTATCAACAGAGAAAACATCCAATGGCTCATTGAACAGAGCGGTATCGCCTTCGATTTCGATATGTTGGTGATTGACGAATTGTCGAGTTTCAAATCTTACCAGTCAAAGCGGTTTAAGGCATTGATGCGTGTCCGACCAAAAGTCAAACGGGTGGCGGGGTAGACAGGGACACCGAGCGGTAACGGGCTGATGGACTTATTCGCCGAATACAAACTGCTTGATATGGGACATCGGCTCGGAAGGTTCATCGGGCAATACCGCAGGCAGTATTTCCTACCCGACAAGCGAAACGGTCAAGTGATTTTCAGCTATAAGCCGATGCCCGAAGCTGAAAAGCAAATATACGATAAAATCGCCGACATCACAATCAACATGAAAGCGGTGGACCATCTGCAAATGCCGGAACTGCTGATGGTGGAACATAAAGTGCAATTATCGGATTCTGAGCGGAAGCGATATGACGCATTACGGAAAGACCTAACAGTAACCCTTGCCGGTGGCGAAATCACAGCCGCCAACGCCGCCGCTTTATCGGGCAAACTCTGTCAGATGGCAAACGGCGCGGTTTACGGCGATGAACAGGAAGTCGTAAATATCCATGACCGCAAATTGGACGCTTTAGAGGATTTAATCGAAGCCTCCAATGGTAAGCCTGTGTTAATCGCTTACTGGTTTCAACACGACCTTGCGAGAATCGAAAAACGCTTTGATATGGTTAAACTCGACAGCACCGACAGCATAAAGCGGTGGAATAACGGCGAAATCCCTGTAGCGGTCATTCATCCGGCTTCGGCGGGACATGGTTTGAACTTACAGAGCGGTGGCTCTACGCTGATATGGTTTGGGCTGACATGGAGTTTGGAACTCTACCAACAAACCAATGCCCGCTTGTGGCGGCAAGGACAGCAAGCCGAAACTGTGGTATTACACCATATCATCGCCGACCATACCATTGACGAACAGATTATGCGGGCATTACAGGAAAAAGACAAAGCACAGTCCGACCTAATCGCCGCCGTTAAATCCAACTTGTAAATTTAGAGAGTAAAAACAAAGCCAATCAAGGGAGTCAATCCACGAAAATAAAAATTCGGAGGATTGCCTTATGAAAATTAAATGTAGCAAATGCGAATACGCACAACAAGACAAAGCCGCGAGCGTTTATTCAAAGAAACGTTGCAAGGAATGTGAGTTTGACGAAAACTGTACTTGCAACAAGAAAAACTGCAAATGCGGTAAGGGTTGTAAACTCAAAAACACCGACATTGTCTGCTCCAAGCAGACCTTGCTTTGGAAAGCAATTCAATGTGCTAACCCCGACAGCGAATACCATCGTTCCCTCTTGAACGTCACTCCGAGTGGCGACAAACAAGACCGCATCACATGGAACGGTTGTGTTGAGGGGGTGGAACGATGACGGCGAAGGAATACCTATTACAAGCGAAATCAATTATAACAAGGCTTGAAGCGATGGCGGAGCAGTTGGAGTTTTTGAGGTCGGCGGCTGTGTATATCGTTCCGCAATGGAGCGACTTGCCAAAGGCTGCCACCCGTAATGTACACAAAAACGAGGACGCCATCGTGCGGGTTATGGAGTTCGAGGACAGAATGAAGGCACAATATGCCAAACTGACTGAAATCAATGATACGGTCGACAGATTACGAGACCCAATGCACCGCATCATTTTAGTGAAGCGGTATTTCAGCGGTAAGACATGGCGTGAGGTAGCCTGCGAAATCCATTACAATGAGCGGATGGTTCGGCGCATCTATAACGATGCTTTGCTTGAAATTGACAGGCTTCTTGAATCTTGTTCGTAAATGTCCGCTTTTACCCGCCCTATGCCTCTTGAATATGAAAAACAGAGGTGTTATACTTATAATAGTAAATTATAAATGCGAGCCGTTACGGGACAAAAATCGTGGCGGCTTTTTTCATGCAGAAAAGAGGTGAGGATTTTGCCAAGAAAACCCAAGCGTCCCTGCGGGCATCAAGGCTGTCCGAATTTAACGAACGAATACTACTGTGATAAACACCGCAAAGAATACGCCAAACATTACAACCACTTTGAACGCGACCCAAAGACAGCCGAGCGGTACGGCGGAGCGTGGCGTAAGATACGGGCAAAGTTTCTCGCCGCTTATCCGTTGTGTGAACTGTGCAAGCAAAGCGGTAAGTATGTCCCCGCCGACACCGTCCGCCGCAAATGCAAAGTCGCTGACAGCGGCATGAACGACTGGTCGAACCTACAGGCATTGTGTCGGTTGTGCCATTCAAGCGTCCACGCCGAGCAGGGTGACGATTTGAATAGAAAATAGGGATGAACGGCGAGCCGCCGGGGGATGGTCAATCTCTACGATCGCCATGCCCGGCAGCGCGCTCGGCCATTCGCGTTGGTTTTTGCCGTTTTCAAGCTCAAAATCAAGCGTAAAAAATATCAAGAAACGCCGTAGACCAAATTTACAAATCCGCAGTGCCACATCTATTATACCAAATCAGGGAGCAAACCCGACAGTATAACCAAATTTTTAGAAAGGAAAAATAATAGAACTACCCCGAAAAAAGGGATAATTCTATTATACGTGATTGAATTGAGCATACCGTTTTTACTTGACGAAAAAGCGTATAAATTAGGGTTTCTGCGGTGGCTGGGAATAGACTATAAGTCGTCGTCGCATATCCTGTGGAGCGGCAGAACCGGCAGTGGAAAGACAGTAGCCGCAAAACTGCTCTTGGCGCGGACAGTCCTGCTTGCGCCCCCCGAATTACAGCCGGTGCAGGTGACGATCATAGACCCGAAATCCGACACCGACTTTGATTTTCTTGACGGTCTACAAAACTTTTATCGTGGTGAGCAAGCCCCACAAGGTTTAAAAAATTTTTATGAAATGTTTCGCAAGCGACAGAATAAAGATGACACAACGCGCAATCTGAAAATCGCCTTTGTGGACGAGTTTGCAAGCCTTGTCAACCTCATTAGTGACAAAAAAGACAACGACACCGCACACAAGAATTTAGCATTATTACTCATGCTTTCGAGGTCATTTCGGTTTTCCATTCAGCTTGCAACACAACAGGCTTCGGCAAAGACGATGGGTGACAGCGGCAACAGGGAACAATTCGGGGCGGTTTGTTTGCTCGGTGACAGTGGCTCGGAAACGCTTTAAATGCTCTTTGACGGCGATAGTCGAGAGAGAATAAAAGAATTTGGCAGTGTTGGTGACCGTGGTGTCGGTTGGCTTTCCCTCAACGGTGGAGTAGCACAGCCTGTAAGAGTTCCAAAAGTTGAAAATTTTAGTAAATTACATGACATCATTAAACAAGGTGTCAGCCGTTAAAATTCCGCCGTGCCAGTGTACAGGGTCGGCGTTTATATAATCAAACGAGAAAGGAGAAAATGAAACATGAATATTAACGATTTTATGTTTACGCTCGACAGTTTGTTTGGCATGGGCAAGACTTATCGCTTAAAAAAGGTTGCGCCTTGGTTTGAATACACAGAAGAAAGTGACGGAAAAAAGAAAAAAGGCGAGCAACTCGGCTATACTTATACCGTTGTTGAAACAGACATAGTGGCGAAATTCACCGTGAAAGTCGGCGGCACTGAACCTATTATCGAAAATGCTGCAATCAAAAAATCCGCTAATCCGATTGAAGTTACTTTTGAAAACACCGAAGCAACTTTTTATGGCGAGAGATTATATGATTGCAAATTGACAGCAATAGCCGAAAAGATAGCTTTAGTGCCTACTAACACAACAAAGTCGGTAAAATTGACAGCAAATGTTTAGGTCATAAATAACCTGTAGGCAGAGGGGGTGGCGGCGTTGCTCGCATAAGCCGCTACCCCCTCGAACGCCGCAGGCGTTCCCTTGTTTTAATACACTATACAAACAACTGCAATCGAAAGGGGGTTATACGGTGTTTTCTAATGAAGATATACAGGCAATAAAAGCAAATGTTGAATGTGATATAGTTGACGAATTGACAGAACAGTTTCTTACTCGCAAAAAGGATAGTTTGTTACTTTCAGACAGTCTACGGCGGCTTGGTTTGCTTGATAAGGCAGATAGGGTTCACGAGTGCGGTTCTTGGTTGCAATATCGCGTTTATTATAACAGGCTGAACGACCCACGCAGTCAACGTCTTACAGGGGCGAATCTATGCGGTCATGTTTTATGTCCGTGCTGTGCATGGCGGCGCAGCAGAAAACTGAAAAACCATTTAACCGCAATTATGGGACACTTGACAGGGTTTAGGTATTTATTTTTGACACTTACTTGTAAAAATGTCTATGGAAATGAGTTAATAACGACAGTTGATGTTTTGCTTTCTAAAGCATGGCACAGGCTTGTTAATTATAAGAAATTCAAAAACGCTGTTATGGGGTATTTCAAAAGCGTTGAGATTACACATGATATTGATAACATTATAACACATTCCATGTATAAACGCAAGCATAAATTTTATAGCCGTCATGGATTAAATATAGGTGATGTTAACCCTGCTTATGACACTTTTCACCCACATCTACACGTTTTATTGGCTGTTGCGCCGTCATATTTTGATAAAAGCAACAACAGCTATATAAATCAGCGCGAATGGCGGCAAATGTGGGCAAAAGCAATGTCCGCCGATCACGACCCTTATGTAGATATACGCGCCGTATATGATAAGCAAGCATTATTTGAAGCTTTTGATTTGGATTATTTGACAGTGTAAAAAATAAAAAATATTGGTGTATTTACTTGACATTTTATCTAACGTGCTGGCGAAATATTAGGTCTTGAATTTTCGGACATTGATTTCAGCAACAATACAATTTATGTACATCAGCAACTTGTCAAAACTTTCGCTAAAGGTCTACATATTTTTGCAACAAAAAACCGAAAAAACCGCACAATTACCGTTCCCAAAAACGTAATTAAAATGCTTATTGAGTGGCAACGTCAAACAGAAAACAATATGGTTTTTCATGGCGAACGAAAAGGCGATTACTGCCCCAAATACAGCCCTCGAAACTGGCTAACTAAGCATTGCAGAAAACATAATTTTCGATACTGTTCGCCGCATAGTTTCAGACATTTTTTTGCAACTACTTTACTTGCTGACGGCGTGCCTGTTGCAACTGTGGCACGAGTTATAGGCGATAAAGTAAAAACTGTTTTTGATAATTATGTTCACGCTGAATCGGGTGCAGAAAACGTAGCTTGCGCGGCAATCGAGAACGCTCTAAAAAATGTAAAGTTTGGGGATAATTCGGGGATAACTCAATAACAAACGGCATGATTACAGGGGTTGAGGGGTGTTGGTTTATAGGTGCGCGCTTCATGATTTAAGACTACTTTGCGGACTTAACCAAAGCAACTTTTTCAAGAAACGCCCTCGCCTCAGCGGTGTCGAGTGCAACGGAAAAAAGAACCTTTACTTGCTCGTTAGTGAGGGAGTCGGCGTTCGGAATTAAGCTTTCAAAGATTGCTCCACGCCCGATTAGGCGGTGGGTTCTAACACGGCGTTCTTGGTTTTTGTAGCGGGTCACGGATTTACTGAGTAGGTTTTCAAGCTGTGATACTTTCTTCTCGTAGGCTTGAACGCCTTGCTCGTGCTGAAGCAGTTCGGCTTCGAGTTGGGGTAGGGATTTTTGTTTCATGGGTGGGGATTCCTTTCTTGGTTATTTTGTGGTTCTAATAAATAATGCCATAGACGGGGGTAAAATGTTCCTGTTTTTCGAAATTATTTTTTGTAGACTAAACAAAAAGACTCTCATCTTTTTGATGAAAGCCTTTTTGTAAAATTAATTTTCTGCTCCTCTTCTATATGCACATTACTGGTAGTTGTCGAAGAAGAGATAATCGTAAGCATAGCTACTCACATTGCCAAAGAGCTATGTGAGAAATTAATTAGCGGAGTAATCTTGATACTCGGATGGTCGTGCGGCTTCGGGGACTGCTGTATAATGATGTTACGAGGGGCAATGACTTTAAGGGGTACAAGGAATATTTGTGTGGGGGGCGCAAGCGGGGGCTAACCATCAATTACCGACAATTCCTTTTCTTGCTCGTTAGAACTATCATTATCGCTTTTTTTGTTACCTACTATAAATAATTTTGGTTCATCAATTTTAGTGAGTATGTCCAAACGTAGGTTTGTGGCGAGTTTATACTCAGAATTTAATTTAATTGCAGTATCGCATTCATCAAGTGCATCGGTGTATAGTTCCTGTTCATAATAAGTGAATGCTTTGCCATAATGTAGCAAAAAATTTTCTGGCTCAATTTCGATTCCTTTTGCAAAATCATTATAAGCCTCGCTGTAACGCTTAAGATACCTATAAAATATCCCTCTGCAATTGTAAATGTGTGTGCATCTGTCATTAAGTTTTCCGGCATCAACAAAACTTCCTAATATTTTTTCCACATCCGTGTCTGTATAAGAATCCTTTTCATATAGCACATCAAAAAGAATGTTCGCCTTCAAAAGATGTGCCCTATAATCGGCACTATTATCTTCTAAATAATTGTCTACGTGTTTTAAAGCTTCGTCAAGTTTTTCAAGACAATACAAGGTTACAGCTAAGTCATAAAGCAAACGAGAATTATGACTCGGCATCAAGTTAAATATTTGACAAAAGCAAACCTCTGCTTCATAGTAACTGCTTAGGTCGTATAAAAATATCATTCCTAATAGATGGCAAACATTACATTCGGTATCGTCACTTAACGAATCAAGTGCGTTGTAAAGATAAAACACCGAATCAATAGGTTTATCATAAAAACGCTCCCATATAGCGAGATTATATAAATTTTCATATGCCATATTTTCGTATACAACTCTATTTTTAGCGTCATTATAATCAGACGGAGAAAAATTATCGTTATATATTTTTTTTAGCATATTCTCAACTTCTTTTTTTACGTCATAATCTATAAAAAAGTATTTTGGTGTTTGTTTTTCCCGTTGCATTTGGTCTGCTATAATTTTTTCGGCAAGTTCGTGATAAAGGTACTTTTCACTCAGCTTATGTTTTACGCTGTTTTCATCACGTTCAATGTTTCTATCCGAATGTATCACAATAACATCGGAATTAGCCAAATTAGGCACATCTAACTTTTGCACAAAACTACTTATTATATCGGTTAACGATTTATCTTCTTTTCCAGCAGCGGGGATTCTCGACAAAACACAAAAAACATCCGATTTTCGTTCGTTTACTTTGTATTCTACGGACGAAAATATATGATTGTACATTAAGCGAGTGCCATAAAAGTTTTCTTCATTATTTACCGACAGCAAGACAACGGTGTCAGGCAAAACAGAAACACATAACTTGCTTAAAAGTGTAACGCCAGTACGCGAATCAATAAAAAGATAGTCTGGTTCCAACTCTTCTTTAATTTGATGTTTCAAATTTTCGAAGATGAACAATCCCTCTTGACTCTCGCTAAAAAATAATTCGTCCCAATTAATTCTTGACAGATTATGCCAATAACTTAGATTATTTAATCCAGCACCAGCGCTCATTATTTTGACATACCCCCTCCATGAATGTGGCTTTTCTTTCTCAACAAGTCTCTTTAAAGCTTGATTGCCTTCAACTTTTTCTTCAATTGTCAAAAAATAATCAGAAATAGATTTAGGTGGTTTGTCTTCCTTGCAAGAAATAATATAATCTACCAGTCCCGGCTTGGCGAAGTCGATATCTTTTGCTTTATTAAACTTAAACAATACCCCAGGGGCTTCTAAGTCCATATCCAATATACAGACTTTTAAATTAAGCCTCTCTAAATATCTCGCCGTGTGCGCAACTGATAATGTGCGTCCAACACCACCTTTATATGAGTAGAAAGCTACAGTTTTCATTAATAATTTCCCTCCGCAACAACATTAGAGGTCATAGCTAATCCGCTAACAGCAATACGGTTAGCTGTAGCCTTAATTGTAGGGTTATTTAACGCCGGGTATTTTTCTGGGCTACAAGGTTCGACTTTTTTTCGCAGTTGTTTCATTTTTTTTACGCCCCTTGAGGTAGAAAATCGCTATGATAATCGCAGAAACTACCAAGAACAAACAAATAAGCGAAAAAATTACAACCATTATCGACAGAATTAAATCCATAATATTTTAACCTTTCTTTGGGATTTCTGATATTTGAAGTAACAAACCTGTTATGAAACTTACTACAACACAGAAGTAAGCAATCGGCATCAGTCGCGGCATACTAAAT
>Ga0099364_10003887_pt1 | contig 22887 bp, 21 predicted proteins | sample TergutTh196P3_FD_73070 | JGI IMG/M metagenome (GOLD analysis project Ga0099364, IMG submission 73070) | Microcerotermes parvus P3 segment gut microbial communities from Pointe-Noire, Republic of the Congo - Th196 P3 | ecosystem: Host-associated > Arthropoda: Insects > Digestive system > Gut ...
CCCTGTCTTGCGCTGTTAAAAACAGTCCGTGGGCGGAATATGCGGAGGATATAGTTGCCACCAGCGGCTTTGCTTTCCGTATGTGGGTATCTGCCGATCTTTGCCCGTCTGCCACCAGTATTTGGAGCTTTGATGATCAAAAACCGTGGATAGAGAACAGCGGTTTAACTTGCGGTTACGTCGGGCGTTATTGGGGACAGGATGACATTGAAGAACAAAAACGTTTGGAAGCTATCGCCAATATAAAAAAATCTATCGACAACGGAATCCCTGCCGTTTCGTGGGATATTTGTGTATGTGAGTGGGGTTTGATTATAGGCTATGATGATAATACACAGACCTTTGCTGTTCTTGGTGTATCCGGCGAAGGAAAAATGTCTTATAAACAGCTTGGCAAACGGGAATTGCCGTTGTTGTCAGTTTTAACAGTCACGGGAAAAAGCGACAAATCACAAAAAGATATTTTATATGACACAAAGAAGCTGGCGGTTTTGCATTTGAAGGGCGGAGAATGGTGCGATAACGCAAAAGGACTGGAAGCCTATCCCGCACTAATACGGCATTTTGAAGATGATTTTAGCCCAGACCGTTCCTGGAATATGGAATATTTTTTGGGAACTTTTGGTGCGTTAAAATATTATACCTGGAAATATTTCGAAAAAATGGAGCAAACAGAGCTTGCCGCGATTTACAAAACCGTATATGACATATGGCAGGAAGCATTTCAAATCAAGAAAGGACAGGATGTCAGTCAGCCGGAAATAAAAGCAAAAATAGCTGCAATGTTAAGATCAGCACATAGGAATGAAATCAAAGCTGTGGAAGTTATGGAAAAGACGATGAAATGAACAAAGACGGTGTAAGAGCTGCCCCTTTTGCCCCTTTATAAGTCGCCGGATCCTCCGGTAGGTGTCGATTAGCTTTATTGATACCTGCCGGAATTTTGTTTTTGGGGGTGTTGAAAACATTTAAAAACAAGGAAGCCTTAGTGTAAAACCTGTTGATTTTGTCATGCCGTTGTTGTATAATGAGTATGCAAGCAAATATAGTAGTGCAGAATAATGCAGAAACAACAGTGAAAAATCGGGATTTATCGGTTAACATAGTTGCACAGTTGTACAGTTGCACTGCCCGGTCTGACTATGACGGGTTATTTAGACTGACAGTTCGGAAAAAAAATAGATCTTTTTGGAAATTAAAACGTGATGTATGAACACAGATCATACGTTGCGAAGTTATTTTCGGGGAGATCTAATGAATTAAAAACAGAAAGGTGAATTATCACTATGCCAAAACTATTTTATCAAGGTCACGGGAGTTTTCGTCTTACCGCTGATGATGGCCGCATCATTTACATCGACCCCTACAAGGGTACCGACGAGAGCTACAGTCTGCCCGCTGATCTGATATTAGTCACCCATCAGCACCATGACCATAACCAAATCGACCGCTGCGCTAAAAATCCGGATTGCCGAATTATAACAAACGAAGAGGCACTGACCGGCGGCAAACACAATCATTTCAATGTGGGCGGTATTGTGATCCACGCCGTACAAGCAAGCAATAAAAATCATGATCCTGCGCAGTGTGTGGGGTATATAATCACTCTTGACAGCGTAAAAATCTATGCCAGCGGCGACACATCACGGACGGATCAAATGGAGCGGTTCGCCGGGCTTGAAATTGATTATGCTCTCTTTCCCGGCGACGGCAAATATAATATGGGACCGGAAGAAGCAGCCGAATGCGCCCGGTTGATCAAAGCGAAAAATAATATTTTAATCCATGTGAAACCCGACGAATCGGTTTTGGAAATAGCCGAGGGATGGGATGCTCCGAATAAGCTGATATTAGAACCGGGGCAAGAAATAAATTTGAAGTAAACTTGAAAAATAAAAATTCAAAACGGCTAAAATTTCCTTTTTAAGTCATTTTGGGTATTGGGCTATGCAGTATTTTTGCGGGGCGAATCACCACGGGCGGGCACATCGCGGGCGGCTTTTTCAACACCCCCTATTGCTTTTTTGCATAGATAATGCTATTGTATAAACTGGTTGTTTTTTGCGGAGAAAGGCGGATTCATTTGCTCGGATTTATTATCGACGATATAATAAAACGCGCGTTAAGCGAGGATATTAACTATATTGATGCTACCACCGGAGCCCTGATAGATCCCATTGGTGTCTGCGATGCCGTTATGATTGCAAAACAAGACGGATGTGCAGCGGGCGTGGACATTGCTTCCCGGGTGTTTGAGCTGCTCGATCCGGGCATGACAATTACAAAGCACAAAAAGGATTCCGACAAAATCCGGATCAAAGATAAAATCATAACACTGAGGGGAAAAACAAGTGCTTTGCTTCAGGGGGAACGAACGGCATTAAATTTTTTACAGCATATGTCAGGTATAGCGACGGCGACAGCTGAGTGCGTGCAAGCCGTCAAAGGAACTAATGCCGTAATTTGCGATACCCGTAAAACTCTGCCCGGACTTCGTGCATTGCAAAAGTATGCCGTCACAACCGGCGGCGGTAAAAATCACAGATATAATTTGTGCGATGCGGCTATGATCAAGGACAACCATATCGAAGTATGCGGAAGTATATCGGGTGCGGTAAAAAGGTTACGCGCAAAGATCGGGCATACAGTCAAAATAGAGGTTGAGGTCAACGATCTTGCCGGTTTGGAAGAAGCCCTTGATTGCGGTGTTGATATTATTATGCTGGATAATATGAATATCAAAGAAATGACAAAAGCGGCAGAAGTCACACGGGGACGTGCGCTGCTCGAAGCATCGGGTAATATCACGCTTGCTAACCTAAAAGAGGTCGCGCGAACCGGAGTTGATATAATATCGTTAGGCAGCTTGACACATTCGGTTAAAGCGTTAGATATTTCGATGAAAATAAACATGAGAGGGTAGTTATGGTAGAAATTAAAAATCTGCAAAAATCCTACGGTTCACTTAATGTTTTGGACGATTTGAATATGACGGTCAATCAGGGTGAGATATACGGTTTTATCGGAGAAAACGGGGCAGGTAAAACCACTGCAATGAACATTCTGACGGGTCTTATATCCAAGAACAGCGGCGATATAAAAATAAACGGCAAAGATGTTTTGCCCGGAAGTTATTGTCCTATCGCCTATCTTCCGGAATCACCTTCGTTGTTGAATTATATGAACGCCTTTGAATATTTGGAGTATATCGCGGTCGCGTGCAATTACGAGGGCGATTTAGAAACCCGTATAAGAGAAGTTATTCACGCTGTGGGTCTGGAAAAAGCGGTGAAGCGCAGACTGGGCGGATACTCGCGGGGTATGACACAAAGAGCTGCAATGGCGGCGGTTATGCTTACCGATTATGACCTTGCCGTGCTGGACGAACCGACTTCCGCGCTGGATCCCGCCGGACGCGCTGATATGATGAATCTTATCAAAAACATGAAAGAACAAGGTAAAACAATAATTTTTTCCACCCATATACTTTCGGATGTGGAAAGAGTTGCGGATAGAATAGGAATATTGCACGGCGGTGTTATCAAGGAAGAAGGCAGCTTGTCCGAACTTGTATCAAAATACGCGGAAAATGTTATCGCTTTTGAACTTGACCATTCCGCTCCTCCTCTGGGGGAAAAACTGTCGCGCTGCGAATTTATCGGTGACCATCGCGTTATGGGCAGCGCTTACTTTGTTAAAATTACGGGCGATATGGCTCAAGGGAGCAAACAGCTTTTTGCGTTCCTTTCGGGTGAACAAATAACCGTGACCCGCTATCAGCATCAAACGCCGTCTTTGGAAAGTATATACCTGAAATCAGTAAGATAAGGAGATAACGATAAATATGCAAATATTTGCCGGAATAAAGAAAGAGAATTTGGAACTATTTAAAACCTATCGTATAATAGCGTTTGTAGGTGGGTTTATGTTCACTGCGATTTTAAATCCGTTTCTGTTTTGGATGCTGCCGCAAATCGGGGCGGCACTGGGTGTAACCGAAATTGCGCTGTTTAATACAAATCAATATACTGCGATAGCGGGTTTTATTTCGGATAGCTTGCAAACGGGAATTTTGGTCATGGCTATTTCTATGACACGCGCCGCCGGCGGAGATCAAAAGAATAAAACTTGTGTGATTCCCCTTGTGCTGGGATTTTCGCGAAAAAACTACGTCCTCGCGAAATTTGCGGTTTATCCGCTTTATGCCTTTTTAACCGCGATGTTCTCGTTTGTTACCGCTTACGGAATATCATATTTTTTGTTCAGGGATAAGGTTTCGTTTTTGAATTTTTTCCCGAATGTTATATCTTTATGCGTGCTGGTTGCGTTCGCCGTTATATTGACCTTGTCGCTGGGTTGTATGACAGGCAAAGGCGGCTTAAGTGCAATAACGGTTATTATGTTGTTTACATTTATAGAACCGCTGTTGTCCGGTTTGCAAATAAACCGCTATAATCCGCTTGCGCTGGCTCGTATTGCCCGGGAAGTGGAGGGGAATTCAGGATTTATACAAACGAGTTCCGGAACTATAAACTACACTGAAATGTCTTTGTGCATTTTGATCACAGCCGTAATTTCAACAATATTGATTTTACTTACCGCATATGTGTTTAAAAATAAGCGCATAGCCTAAGTCCACAATTTTTATTAAAGGAGTGTTTGATTATGACACGAAAGGAACACAGCGGAGTATTAAGGTTTGCTACACTGATATTGGGTGCGATAGCCGTCGTATCGTCCGCCGCTTATTTTGCGTGCAAAATTTACAACAATAAAAAGTACGACGAAAAATGGAAAGATTATAATGATTGCGGATTGGCGTAAAAACCCGTAACTATGTAATATTCGTTTTTTTGATCTTAAATAAAAATCTTAATATTCCCGCTAAAAATTTCGGGCTTCTGACTACTACTATTTTCATTTACAAATACCTGCCTTTCATATTTAAAGCCTGATGGTGCTTTGGAATCTGCCTTTTTGCCGATGATTCGGCGGTTTTTTTGCGGGCGGACATTCTTTTCTAGCAATCAAATAATTTATTCAAGCCAAAAAGTATCAATGCCGCCGCCGCTATCCCCAACATAAGCTTAACGGGAAAGAAAATTAAAACCAGCAAAGCCGCACCCGTGAGTAACGCGAATCCTGCGCATCCGCATTTTTTCCGGTTCTTTTTCATGTCCGCCGCCTCTTGTTCTTTTTAGGGAAGTGTTAAGAAGCCGTCTGTTCAAAACTACCGCGGCGGTTTTATCAGATTCTGTTTTCCAACACTCCCTTTAGGTAATTTATTATATTCAGATTTACAAATTTTGGTTACAGGGTGCGGAAGAACATCTATTGCTCCTACCCAACTCTTCGCTTGAATTTTCACGGAGTTAGGAAAGGAGCTAATTTTAAGTGTAAATATTTCTTAGCTGGTAATTGGTATTAGATAAAATTTTCAGAAACATTTTTTAATATTTGAATCGTCTTTTTTATGCCGGAATTTATATCGTTTTCGGGCTGCCAGCCGAGGTTTTTCAATTTAGCGGGATCAAGCAGTGCTTTGGTCGCTTTAGAAAAACCTGCCGCTTCCGTTTCGCCGGGCGGTTCATGAATAATTTTCACATCCCCTGAGATCGCGGCAATTTTTGCGAATTCTTTGAGTGTAACATCCGAGTTTTTGTCCGCTACATTGTAAGCTCCGCCCGATTCGCCGCAAAGCAAAATTGTAAATATTGCCGACACCGCATCCGCTACATAAATGTAAGAATAGAATTGATCCCCTTTGCTTTTTAGTACGACATCCTGCCCCCGGACAGCGCGTTTTATAAATTGGGAGCTTGCCTTACTGTCTGAATCCAGCATGGTAGGCCCGTATATTCTGCATAGCCTTGGAATAACTATATCCAAGCCGTTTGTAGTTTGGTTATGCTTTGCGGTATATGCGTTACACAATGCTTCTCCCAGCCGTTTGCTTTCACTGTAGCCCGCCCGCACTGTATTACAGTCGATAAAACCCAGATCTGTTTCTGCAAATCTTTCTTTTTCCGAATCATTTTCCCCGTATATTTCTACCGTCGATAAAAACGCAAATCGAATAGAACCGCCGGATTTTACGGCATAATCCAAAAGGTTATATGTGCCCAGCACATTGGTGCTTATCGTGCCTATCGGATCGGATGCATACGCTACGGGATGGGTGTTGCTTGCTCCGTGAATAATGAAATTTGTATGTTTTTTACCCTTTATATCCGAAAAAGGCAAAGTTATATCATGGCGCACAAAGTTAAATTTTTCGTTGTGCCGATAAGCCGCGAATTTTTTGGCGGCGGCGGTTGCATTCCGTCCAATGGCGGTAACAGAGATTCCGGCGTTATATAAAGCGTTCCGTGCCATCAAAACGTCAACCGCAAAACTCCCGACCATGCCGGACGCACCGCTGATAAGGATATGTTTGCCGTTGAGTTTTTCCCAGGGTAGTTTTATTCCCGCACAGGTTTTAACGTCGTTTTGATAAATTTTGTTGTTGATCGTCATATTGCACGCCATACACCAAGTGTACAAAATCCATACTAAAGTATGCCTAAGGCCGGATTTCGCACCGACTTGGTTTCTTCCTTGATTATTTTTACTTTTTTATGGATAATAAAGCCTTAAACAGCTCTATATCATCCGAGGTTGTGATTTTAATATTACTTTCAGATCCGGTCGCAAAATACAGGGTTTCCCCCAAATCCACCATCATGGTGTTGGTATATGCAGGTCCTGTGATGCCTATATTCTTTTTGAAAGCTTCTTCGTAACCCCATAATAGTTTTCCGTATTTGTATGCCTGCGGGGTTTGCACACGCATCAATGTGTCCCGGTTGATATATTCGCAGGTAGTAAGCTCATCCTGCTTTATGAATATCTGTTCGTTGTACGGTAACGAGGATACTGCATTGCCATGAATCGCACATTTTACGATAACATCCGACAGCACAAAATCGTCTACCAGCGGACGTATTCCGTCATGTATGACTACTATATCGTCCGCCGAAAGCTCGTCCTTCAAATTGAATACTCCGTTTCGAATAGACTCCTGCCCTGTATTTCCGCCGCTTGTGACCCATTTTAATTTTGTTATGCCGAACTGTTTTGCGTAGGCTTTGAGCAATTCGTGCCACCCGTCAAGGCACACTACCTCGATAGCATCTATTTCCGGATGTTTCTGGAAGCTCTCCAGAGTGTAAATCAAAATAGGTTTGTCGTGAACGTTAATGAATTGTTTGGGTATGTCCTGATTTGTCCTCTGACCGCTCCCCGCAGCAATAATAATCGCAGCATTCATAGTTTATTCAACCCTTTCCAATATAATATTAAAAATAAATTTTGCTAAACATTCAGCCTGTTTCCCGTCTTTGTACGGGATATATTTGCGGATAAAATTTTCAATCCTTTGCATATCCGCGGGCAGATCTTCTATTTCGCGCATAACGGCATCAATAGTCCGATTTATGTTTGCCGGCATTTCATTTTCATAATCAATATAAAATCTCCGGCTTTCGGAATATTGTTCATAATCATACGCATAAAGATGAACGGGTTTTTTCATCAGAGATGCTTCGAATATTATTGCCGAGTAGTCCGTTATTATATGATCACTTATATGCAAAAGCTCGATACCTTTGAATTTTGCTTCCCCGCCCTCGTTCAGCACCGCATCCCGGGTATATATCGTTTCAATCGCCCGGTTGCGGCCGTGCAGTTTGATGATAAGATTGAACTTGTCATAGTTTACGGCTTTTATCAATTCATTTACAGGTGCGTTTTTATCGGCTCTGTGGGTGGGTGCGTACAAAATATTAAGTTTTCCGTTGTCGGCTTGCGGATAGATGCGGTAAAACTTCCGGCGGATTTCAATTTCAGCCTGTGCGGACAGCAAAAAATCTATCCGGGGCAATCCCATTATAACCATTTGCTCTTCATTGGCGTTAAACGCTTCCATGAAATAAGGCTTGGAAACCTCGTTTGTGGTGAGAATGTAGTCATAGTTGCGGTGCATATTCATAGTGCGCAAATACGCTTTATCCCAGCCCTGCTCTTCGCCGGGTACAGAAAATCCGAACTTTTTCAATGCACCTAACGCATGCCACATCTGTACGACTTTCAAATTTTTCCTGTGATTAAGAACGCTGACGGCAGCCGAATACCCGTCAAGCACGACAACCTTTGAACTTGCAATATTTTTCATTTGGGCGAACATCGAAAAGGTATATCTGATAATACCCACGAGATTTTTCCCTGTCATTTTCGTAAACACTACAATTTTTATCTGCGGAGAAAGTTTTTGGACAGCCTTGATAAGAAGATCAAAATCCAGACTGAGGTCATTGCTCTGCCGGCTGATAAAAGTGATCTTGTTTACGGGTCTGCACACAAGCTTAATAAAAAAATAAATCGCCCGCATTATATATTTCCAAATAAAAATACAAATCGTTTTAATAAAGCTCATCTAGTCCTTACCTTCCGGTATAAATTTTTCCAGGAATCTTTTGGTCGAATTTCCGTCACAACTCTGGAGAAACCGCTTTGTGAATTTTTCCAGCTTGTTTGTATCAAGTTCCGGTTTTTTTATCGCCTTGAGCAAATCAGAAAAATTTGTACACTTGGTTCCGTATACATATTCGTCATAATCATAATGTAAACCCCTGTTTCCGCCGTATCTTTCCAAATCAGGCGCGTAAAAAACGATGGGACGTTTCAGCAGCGCGTATTCGAAAATACAGGACGAATAATCGGTAATAAGTAAATCAGTTATCAGAAGCAGGTTGTTTACCTCCCGGAAAAACGAAAGATCTATGATTTTATCGCCAAAATTTTCAGGGATTCCGGTTTTGTTTTTGATAAAAGGATGGTGTTTTATTATGAATAAATCGTGTTCACCAAGCGATTCGTACAGCCTGTCCATATCCAGAAAACTTTCCGGATAATGCGCATCCCGGTTATCTTTACCCCTGTATGTCGGCGCGAACAATATTATCCGTTTGTCTCGCAGTACGGGGATTTGATCATATTGGGACTGCTTGATTTCTTGCATATAGTTTTCATCGAAAAACATATCCGTTCTCGGCGCCCCGGTTGCAAATATTTTTTCTTCGCTTAGATTGAAAGCTTCAGCGTAATGCGGAATGACATTTTGCGAACTGACAACAGCCGCAGAATAGTTTCGGTGCGAAAGGGTTGTGTCCGGGGATATATCAGAACGGGTACCGCCCATTTTTTTGAAGGCTCCGAGAGCGTGCCACACCTGGATAAGTTTGGTTTTCCGCCTGAGTTTAAGAGGGTACAAAAAGGCGTATCTGTCATCAATTATCGTGATCGGACAAACTGCGAGGTAAAATAAAAATCTAAGCACGAATCCGAGTCCGCTGCTTTTGCTTTTTTTCACCGTTATTATCACATTATACCCGTAATTTATTAGTCCGTTATTTATGAAAAACAAATTTCCCGGCATTTGTTCCTTACCCGGTGTTTGTTCTTCACGATAAACAAGGCTGATATTTTTCTCTCTAATCCTAAAAAATACCTTAAAAAAGTTGAACGGTATTTTCAATAGGTTTAAAAGTACAACGATCGCCGTTTTTCTTAACATTTTTATAATTGAGGACATATAATTGAATACCGTGCGCCGCGCTACGCAAAAACCGTTTGGGGTATATTATGTGCGCCGGACCGATTCCTTTCTTAAATATTGGGCGAGCTGTTAAATTTTAATGACCTTAGTGACCTTAATATCCTAAACAACTTGTAAAATCCGTAAAATCTGCAAAAATTCAATTCTTTGCAAAGTTTTGTTTAATATAATATTTTAATTTAAAAAATGCCGTAATCCGGTATAACGCAAAATTTTCCGGTTGTTATTAACCATTTGTCCGACACGCTCGGCAGTTCCGACTATTATTAATATTTTTTTGGCGCGTGTAACGGCGGTATACAGTAATTGGCGAAAGTACAGCTTTTCGTAGCCGCCCGGCAGCGGCATTATTACAGCATCAAATTCGTTACCCTGGCTTTTGTGTACGGTAACGGCATACGCAAGCTCAAGCTCCTGCAATTTTTCAAAGGGGTACACCGAGATCCTGTTTTCAAAGTTCACCGTAAGTTCGTGCGCGCGCGCATCAATCCTTTGAATCACACCTATGTCGCCGTTGAACACGCCGGTTCCCGGCTCGCCGTCCTTTGTCCATTCAATGTCATAGTTATTGCAATTTTGCATTACTTTGTCCTTTTCGAAAAAGGTATAGTCGCCGAATTTGACGGACGGAACGGACGGGCGGCCTGACGAATCAAATTCGTTTTTTGACGGCGTATTTATACCTGAATCCGGATCCGAATTCAACATTAAATTAGAATTTAACGCTTTTTGCAATCTGTGATTCAAATCTATAACACCGAGGGTACCCTTGCGTGACGGGGTGAGGGTTTGTATATCCTCGAACGGATCGTATCCATACTTTGCAGGCAGTCTTTCAGCGGCCAGTCCGATAACAGTACGGGCGGCGGATTCTCCGCTTTTGCAATCTATAAAAAAGAAATCCTTATCCTTTGCGGAAAGATCCGGCATTTGTCCGCTTATAATCCTATGTGCGTTTGTTACTATCAGGCTTTTGGAGGATTGCCTGAATATCTTTTTGAGTTCAATCGTGGGTATGGTTCCGCTTTTGATCAAATCGTGCAATACGTTTCCCGGTCCGACCGACGGAAGCTGATTGTGGTCGCCGACAAGTATAAGACCGGCTCCGGGCTTTATCGCTTTGAGCAAGCTCGCGAATAGCTGCGAGTCTACCATAGAAGTTTCATCTATTATTACAACATCGCTTTTAAGAGGCTCTCCCTCGTGTTTCTGGAACAGGTTATTTTGAAATCCCGCACCCAGCAACCGGTGGATGGTTTGCGCTTCCCGCCCCGTGACCTGAGCCATACGCTTTGCCGCCCGTCCGGTCGGAGCAGCAATATCTATAAGTAAACCCTGATGCTCGAACAATGATATGATCCCGTTTAAAACCGTTGTCTTGCCTGTGCCGGGCCCGCCGGTGAGTATCATAACGTCATATTTATACGCACTTTTTATTGCATCCCGCTGCTTTTTGTCGAAAACGATACCTGCTTCTTCCTGCGCCGTGTCAATAAGTATATCCAGATTTTCGTATTCCTCACGCCGGTTCAGCATCGTTTTCAACCGCTGTGAAATATATGTTTCCGCAAGATAGTATTCGGGGAGCATCAAAAATTCTTTGGGGTTTTCGACCTTATACAACAAACATTCCGCAGCACAGGCTTCGATTACGCTGCTGACCGTATCATAATTGACTTCCAATAGCCGGGCTGTCAGGGTTATAAGCTGTTCTGCGGGAAGACCGGTGAAACCGTTTTTTGAGTTATGCCGCAAAACATGAACAAGCCCCGCTTTTATGCGTGATATATCCGTGGGAGGAAGTTCGAGATTTATTGCGACTTTATCAGCATCGGGGAACGGTACCATAATGTCGTCACCGCACAGAACATAGGGGTTGTCCTTAATATAGTTGATCGAATTCGCACCCCATTTTTTCCACGCGAGCGCGCCGTGCGACGGACTTATTCCGTTTTGCTCCAAAAACAGCATCAATGTGCGTGATGCGAACACCTGCTTAAACTGAACCCCCAAAGCGGCGGCTTTATTAGGTGAAATTCCTTTGACTTCACCCAAGCGTTCCGGATGTCTCTCAACGATATTCAAGGTTTCTTCACCGAAAAGGTTCACTATATTACGCGCGAGAACCGGGCCTATTCCCTTGACGGCACCCGATGCCAGATATTTGTATATAGATTCGGCGGTCTTCGGAAAACTTCGTTCGTAATATTCTGCCACAAACTGTCTGCCGTACTTTGAATGGTCGGTATAAAACCCGGTTATTTTTAGATCATCACCGCTTTGTGCGGCGGCGAGCGAACCCACAACCACCACAAGCGTATCGGGCGTATGCAGTTCAAGCACGCAAAAACCGCTTTCTTCATTTTTATATATGATTTCTTCTACCGAGCCTTCCAGTTCTGCTAATTCCTTGTTTGTCAACTTCTAACTCTCAATTCTGTATTTACATTAATTTTTAATGTTTCAATTACACGGCTTATACGGCTTACACGGTTTACATGGTGAATCGCCATGACCTACTTTTAACTGTTCTTTGCCCAACATCCTGTCGAATTCGTCCTGTTTGCACATGACCACCGTGGGGGTTTCATCCTCAAACAGGGAGCATATTTTACGGGTTTCTTCGCTTACCCCGAGATCAATCACAAAAACCGTAGCATAATCCGGGCTTTGATACTTAAACGCCGTGACTGCGCCGCGCAGTATCGACTCCGCATTTTCAACATGACCTTTTAGGGGAAGCACGACAACCGCTTTCTTTTCGCTGTGCGAACATACCAGCTTTTGCTCGATAAACGCAATAATGTCCGCAAATCCCAGAGCCGCCGCAAATAAAATAAACCCCGCAACCACATAAAACCACATATTCAATCTCCTCGCATATTACCGCAATTGTTTCTATAATATGCAAAGAGCCCCGCTTGCGTTACGATTTTGGTATTTTAACTTATAATCGCTTTTGTAAACCTGCTGTAAACCCTTACGCCGTTCACAAGCTTGTAACCCCTGACCTTAAAACGGGTTCCTTTTTTTGAGTTTCTTACAGTATACATTTTCCCGGTTGTCGTTTTCAGTCTTTTATAACCTATATAGCTCGATAATTTTTTATTTCTGCGAAAAATTTGATATATGAAATTCTTTCTTCCTTGCCAGCGTATCCTGACCGCACCTTTCGCATTCCTGGTGATTTTGAAGCCCTTGGGCGCATTGTAGTTTTTTACAAACCCGGCATAAACAACCGTATTTCTCGTTATTACCGTGCCGGTCCTGAACGGGGTTTTTAACCTTGAATCAAGATACCAGCCTGTAAATGTATATCCTTTTTTGACAGGCTTAAATAACTTATATGATGGAACAGCCTTACCCGGCTCCGTTTTAAATGTCCGTAATATTTGACTGCCGGAATTAAAAGTAAAGGAATAATTCAAATCCGCTTTTTTATCAGAAATATTATCCTGCTCCGGCGGCATTATGGTAAAATCCGTCACGCTTGTCCCGGTGTAATTCCCTTTGCCCGAAATGACTATCATCGCTGTTCCGGCGTTTAGGTTGCTGTTATAAAAGGCGGTATAATCAATTCCGTTTATCAGCGATACGCCGTCCAAAGTAAAGATAAAATCAGGTCTGATCGCCGCTCCGGTGTGCCGCTGATCCGGAATAGCTGAAAAACTGCCTGCCGCTATATTCTTCGGCTCTATTTTAAAATTCGACGACACCCTGCCCGAATACCGGCCCGTTCCCGTAAGGGTTACCGCCGCTGTTCCCGCATTGATGTTATCAGTATATTCCGCCGTATAATCCGTATTCTCTACCAGCACAACATCGCCGACGACAAAGAAAAATTCGGGAATAATCGCCGCTCCGGTATAAATCATGTCCTGAACACCGAAAAAAACACCGTCTTCCAGTAAAATATCTTCACTGAAAATAACAAAGTCTGTTGCGGCAGTTCCGGAATAGTTGCTTATCCCGGAAATAGTGACCGCTGCTGTCCCTACAGATATATTTTCGCTGTATTCTGCGGTAAAATCTTTGTCCCTCACAAGAACCGTGCCGTCCAGTGTAAAGGTGAAATTAGGCTTTAGCTCGCCGCCTGTATACAATTGATCCCCAATTTTGGTGAACATCCCGTTTGAAATATCTTTTGGGATAATATTAAAGTACGCCGTTTTCGTTCCACTGAAAGAACCTATGCCGACAACCGCAACCGAAGCTGTTCCGGTATTTCGGTTATCGGAAAAGAAAACGACATAATCCTTGTTTTTTATCAGCTCAACACCGGAATGCTTAATAGTAAAGTCCGGGGTAATAACCGAACCGGTGTAGCTTTGGTCTGCTATTTCGGAAAAAACACCATCCATAATATTCTTCAGCGGATAACCATGTCCGGCGGGATAATCATATCCGACCGAATAACCATATCCTGCGGGATATGTGCGCGGATAAAAAACAACCCCGGAAACCCGGGCATCAGCCGCCGCTTCGATTGGTGCGGCAAAAATAAATATCGTATATATCATTAAAAGCAAGGCTGAAAGTACGGACGTTTTACTTTTCATATACAAAAGCCTTTCCGTTGATACCGGAATTGTTATATGCGACTTTTACCGACAAATTCATCTATTATTATACGGTTTCGTCCATAATTTGTCAAGTGCTTGAAAACCTCAAACGAAAAAAACGTTTTTTCCGCACGATAAACGCATGAGTACACGTCAATCTAATTTGCCGAAAAAACATTCAAGAACTCTAAGAAGTTGTTGGGATCAAAGAGATTTCGTTTCAAAACCCCGGAAATAGGGATTTTGGTTCCTGTTTTCGCTTTGTAATCTTTCGAAAGGTTTAACGCAATTTTTCGCACGGTATTGAGCAATTTTTGCACGTTCATGTCCCATACACGAGTTTTATCCTCCGCAAAATGGACGTCAATTAACCAATGCATAGGCACACCCCATTCCAAACAAGCGTGATTCAATAGTTTTCGCAAAGGGGCTGTAGCACAATGAAAATTGTGTTGCAGCCTCTTTTTTGCTTTAGCTTAACTAAACCCCCGGTTCTACCGGGGTGTGGGTAAAAAAACTTTAGCAAAAGAAAAGCTCCTGTTGTAAGATAGAAATGGTTTGGCAACCGCATTACTAAAAAACAACAGGAGGTTTTAGGAAATGGGAGAAATAAAGAGTTCAGCACACTCAAAGTGGCGCTGCCAGTACCACATAGTTTTTGCACCTAAGTATAGGCGAAAAGAAATATATGGACAATTGGCAACAGACATAGGTCAAATACTAAGGAAGCTGTGCGAACAAAAGAAAGTAGAAATATTGGAAGCGACAGCTTGCCCCGACCACATACATATGCTGGTGTGTATTCCACCGCATATAAGTGTATCACAGTTTATGGGTTTTCTCAAGGGGAAAAGTACGCTGATGATATTTGACCGCCACGCAAATCTGAAATACAAATATGGAAGCCGGCACTTTTGGAGCCGAGGTTATTATGTAGATACTGTAGGACGGAATAAAACCGCAGTACAGGAATACATACAAAGCCAATTGGAAGAAGATTTGATGAAGGATCAAATAACACTTAAGGAATATACCGACCCGTTTACGGGTAGCAAGAATACAAAGGCATAAGAACAGGCCGCTTTAGCGGCGGCCCGTAATAGTAATGCGTTGTTAAACCTTCAATACCCCTTGAGGGGTTGAGCCTGTAGCGGGCCCTTCCAGGGCCAGTGCAAACCACCACTTTAGTGGTGGTTATGATTTCATGGGGGTATGTTGAAATTCCGTGGAAAAAGCCCGATATTCTTTGAAAATCAACGTACTTAAACAAAGGTTGCGCCCTTTTTTAAAGTTCCTCTTCAATTTTGTTTTGTTTAAGCTGTAAGTTTTTCGAACAATTGCGAACCGGTGCGGTTTGCTTGAATTTTGTTGTGTAATTTATTGACATTATAACATGATTATATCAATACCCTTAAACCGCCAAATCATGTTTCAATGTTCTCGGGACCTGTTCTAAATCTTTGATTTAGGTAACGGGTGAGATTATTATAACACAGCTATCAAAAGAAGATTCATATATACATAAAATCAGAACTCCAAACTCTCAGCAATTATATAAAGAAGATATTATATCATTTGTTAAAGATTTGGAAGAATGGGCGGAAAAGGAATTAAAAAAACGATACGATCTTGAAAAAAAGAAGGGAAGTCCGGTTTCTTGGACAGATGGGAGTATTTATAGCAAATGTCATCATATTGCCGACCCTTATACTCTCCGTAGGAATGAAAATGATGTTGAAGATTGGGGGATTTTACTTCCTATTGAAATATATCTGGTTTTAGACAAAACAACCGATATTGTAGACTATTCAGTTATGTCAATGGGTTATCAAATGGAAAAAATGCTTGATGAATTACTCTATTACGCTTCTGCCCTTGAATTTGAAGATGTAAATGCACGCTTAAAAGGTCTGGGTCAACAAATATGGCAAGCAAAAGAAGGATTGCGAATGTTGTTTATAGAACAGGTTAAAGCATATGATAAAGTGGATTTTAAATGTCAATATAAATATGATGCAAAATCAAAAAAAGAAATGGACGAATATTTTAGAACTTGTATACTTTCTGATAAAGGGCAGTCTACCAATAAAGACGATCCGATAAATCCAGATATGTTGAAATTAAAGTTGGCGATAGGGCATATTGAAATAGCGGTAAAAACCATATTGGAAAAGACTAAAGTTGATAAATTAAAATTTTTTAAAAAATTCGAGGGCGAACGCATCAATCAGATTGAAATTAATAATCCTTTTGATTATTAAATAAAAAATGTCTTTTTTACAGCATCGAGCAATATGACTCGGCGCTGTATTTTTTTGCATTTTTTATAATCCATGATAGCGACACAAATTGATGTTTCTGTGTCGTTACGGGCTAAACCAAATTTGATAAAATGTGTTCAGGCTAAAAAATTATTGCAATGAAAAACGCCTGCGATCAGGGATAACGGCCTCATGAACCGGGCACCTCGCCAACAGCACCTTGAAAACTGAATATACCAAACGGCACTTATCTTTCCGTCATATTCGCGGCTAAAATGCTCATCAGCTACGATCCGCCCGGATCGGGAACTATAAAAGCGATTTTAACCGTGTTTCGCGGGAGTGATAAGCATTTTATGAAAGTGAGGATTCAAAATGAATACTCAAAACTTTGTTAATAGTGAATACGTTTTTAGAAAATATGGTCATGCCCGTGTTTGTTCGACTTTTCACAGCACAAGAATTAACGGTGACGATACAGACCTTATCTTCGAATTACAAGATAAATCCCTCTATCCCATAACACTTGATTCACTTCTTTATTTCATGATCCAAACAATGGAAGAAAAATTTGGGGAAGATGATAACGAAAATGGTCAGCTCTTTTGTATTGGCAAAACAACGACATTTTCAATCCAAAAGAAACAGGACGGCTCCGGCTACGAAACGATGAACTTCATTTTCAACGATACCATCAGCACCGAAGACACACTCGAAGAATTCGGTGATGATATATCGGCAGAAGCGGTATACAACAGAACTGCCGCTGATGAATCTGTTACTGCTGTGATCCAGGGTTTTCCATTGAATAAAAACGGATTGCATATGCAGATGAAGTTGAGGGATGGAAGACAATTTACAACATTCCTCGGAGATACAGATTATGATGTTCTTAGTCTAATAGCCAACGGTGCTTTAGGTAAATATCCGCCCGTGCTGGACTTAAATTGGTTCATCGGAAAAATCATTTTGTTTTCGATTGACAAGGAAGACGACGAATATTGCCTTTATTGTTTCGGTTATGATACCGTTCGCAATGATTCTGAATAAGTAGCCGTATTCGCCGGGGCAGGTGCGGCGCGGCCTGTCCCCGGCGACAGCCTAACGCGCATATAAAAACGGAGGGATTTATTATGTTTACTATGACTAACGACCATTTGAAGAACGGCACTTACCAAACGAAGATCAACGATTTTCGGCAGGGATATAACCGTTATTTCATCGACTTTCCCATTGACGATTTTAATGTATTTACCGGGAGCTTCCCCGGGAAACTCAACAAAAGCCATGTCCTGTATCTCTTTTTTAGGGAATCCGGCATGGGCGAAAAGGATATTGCCAAATTGACAGCAACAGATTTTATAGGTACTCCTGTAGAAATCACGATTAAAAACAACACCAAGGATGGCAAAACCTATTCAAATGTTGTGAAAATGGCATTGCTTGAAACAGAAGATACAGACGATGAAGCTGAAGAATCCGGAGCGGATGATTAATTTTAACAAACAGACTTCAAATAACATTAAGTGTGCAGCGGGGTTGCTTTCGGGCAACTCTCACCGCACAGAAAGGATGACGTTTTATGAAAGTAGGTATTGAAGGCAATTATTACGGTGTCTACACGAAAAAAGAAAATAAAGACGGTAAAAAAGTGGAAGTCTTTAAAAAAATCGGCCTGCGTGTTCTCGTTATCGGTAAGCGCATCAGCTTGGACACCGGCGCAATACAGCTACACATAGAAATCTTACATCATGGCGGTATAACCTCCCGGCACTGGTTAGATAGGGACGATGTCTATGCGCCGTCTGCAAAGGTTTTATGGGCGTTAGGCGCAGATGTGTCGAAAGAGAACATGAAAGTATTTGACGAGATTCTTTTACATCAGGAAAGAGGTGTTGAACTTGTGTTTACTCATAAAAATATAGGCTGGAGCAACCCCGAAAAAGAAGCGGATATTACCGCGCATACGGGAATTTTAAAGCAACAGTTTTTCAAGGCATATGAGGGCATAGGCGCAAAATCCGAATATGAGGGTGATATAGCCATAAAACCCGCCGGGTCACTTGAAAAATGGCTGAAAGGTATCAAGAAATATGTCATGCCCTATCCAGCTTTACAGCTTGCTCTCTCGTTAGGATTTGCGGCGGTTCTGGCCGGATATTTACAGCCGGTGTTGCTTGAAAGTATTCTTGTACATTTTTACGGTTTGTCATCCTCCGGGAAAACCACCGCTTTATGGCTGATTTTATCCTGTGCTTGCAAACCGATCCGGAGCGGCTCCACGGCTACGCAATGGAACAGCACGACCAACGGTATTTTCGGTATGCTGGATGGCAATTACGGTTTCCCATTTGGCATAGACGAGCTTTCCACCAACGACAAGCGGGATCTTTCAGACTTTGTGTATTGTGCGGCCAACGGAAGTGAAAAAGACCGCATGACTTCCGTCTGTAAAGTGAGGAAGAAAGGCACATGGGGAACGGTGATTGTTTCCACCGGCGAAAGCTCGCTTTTAAGTCATTGCAATTTAAACGCCGGACTAAATGTTCGAACCATTGAACTGGACTTGCCGGAAATCACCCCTAGCGCAGAGGTTGCGGAAAAGCTAATGGAATGTATTTCAAAAAATTACGGTTGGGCGAATCCAAAAATCGCAGAATACATCTTAGAAAAAGGCTATAACGAGGTATTAAGCGAATATAATAATACGCTTAAAATAGTTAAAGAGAGGTTTCCGATCAAGGATGAGTTTTCGGACAGAATGACAAAAAAGATCGCTTTAATCATGCTTGCCTCCGATTACGGCGAATATGCTCTCGATCTTAAAATGGATAGTGAAGCGATTTTACAGATACTATGCGATGCCGCCATCCGGCAAAATCAACGTACTCCACGCGGTATTACGGAAAATCTGTTGCAAACGCTTTTAGAACACCTTTCAAAAAATCACGACTGCTATACATTTTGCGCAGAAGGGAATAAGCACAAACGCCCTGCACGCAAACAATGTGTCGGGGTAGTGAAATTCTTTAAGCAGCCTATCGAAATAGACGATGAGCCTTGTGTCGCTGAAATCGCTTATTATCCGGTGGAGTTTCAAAAACTCATGGCAGAATCCGGATTGACAGATACCGACATCGCTCTAAAAGCATTAAGGGATAAAGGCTATTTGTCTGCGGATAAAGACGGAAAGCTGACCCGCAAGCGCACCATATATGGCTCAACCATGCGTATGCACATATTGACCTTGCCGAATAGCTTGTATGAAAAAGCTATTAACTTTTCAGCAGACCCGCCCGATAGCTCCTTGCCGAGCTTTGACATTTCAAAAGAAATAGACCCTGACGATCCCGATCTTGAAATTGATTAGGAGGTTCCATTTTGACGATAAACGAGGTAACCGTAACGGCTACCCGGATTCGTCGAAAGCGTGTCGAGCTGCACGATAAAATACTGACCGTTCAAGAGAACGGTGTGGCCGCGCCGGAGTTTTTCGACCCCGCCGCCGCCCTGTTGTTCAAAATGCTACTGATGGAACCGGTAGACCAGAGCGATTAAAACAAGTAATACGGAGTGAGGTGGCTTGCTACCCTCACACAAGGGCAAGGCTCAACCCTTGCCCTAAAAAATATCATAAAGTTATATTATAAGAACCCGACCCGTTTGCGAAATCAAAGATTTCGAACGGGTGCCCCGGAACCTTCAGCCGTGGGTAGTGTCAGGTTGCTTTTAGCTTATCACTCGCTTGCTGGTTGCCGGGTGGTTTGGGTTTGGCAAAAGCTGTAATAACCTCACCCGTTACCGGAATCAAAGATTCCGAACGGGTCCCGAGAACATTGAAACATCAATTTGCGCTATGCGCTTGCGGCATCTGCCGCACTTTCGCTTCCAGCGAAAGAAATTGTGTTATAATATTGCTACTAAAATAAACGGAGGTAAAACATGATTTACAGATTTTCATTCAAAGAAATTAACTACGGAAGCATTGACATTGTTTCCAGTCACGAGCCGGACAGGGGTGAAGTCATTGAAAAAATAATGGAAGGATGTGCATTTTACAAGGACACCGAGTATGACTACATCAAACTTGAAGCAAAGGAGAATGATAAACCATGATACCATATGCAAATGAAGAACTTGCCTACGCCTATTGTCGTTACAGCACCCGCAATCAGGACGACAAGAGCAACGATGACCAATTAGCTGAACTCAGGGAATACGCCATCAAGCATGATCTTAAAATAGTTGATACTTTCCCGGATGAAGCTATTAGCGGCTCAAAGGCACAACGTCCGCAGTTAGACCGCATGATGCAGAAGCTCCGCTCTAACACCGACAACGTGAAATATGTGCTTGTTTGGAAACGTGACCGAGTCTACAGAAACACCGGCCTTATGCACAATTTTTTGTTGGAGCTGGACGATCTTGACGTGGAGCTAATCTCCATCACCCAAATTTACAATGACCCCAAAGAGCGCGTTATCATGGAAGGCTTTCAGGATATACAGGCCGCTTATTACCTGTTAAACGTGCGGGAGGACATTATTCGCGGCCAGACCAGTGCGGCCAGACAATGCCTTCACAACGGAGGCCGTGCGCCTTTAGGTTACAAAGTGACCCCGGATTTGCGTTACGAAATAGAGCCGTCAGAGGCGGTTATTGTGCAAGAACTTTTCCAGCTCTATGCTTCCGGTAAAAACATGAACGAGATTTTGGGCATATTCCGGCTCAAAGGATATCGAACCCGTAACGATGAGCCTTTCGGCAAAAATTCGTTCAATTCTCTGCTAAAACAGCGCAAGTATATAGGCGAATACTGCTGGAACAGGCGTGTTTCCCGCAACAGCCGGGGTAAATGCAATCACCATAAAAGCAAACCTAAAGATGAGCAAATCATCATTCCGGACGGTATGCCGCGAATCATTGACGATCACACTTTTTCAATGGTTCAGGCACGGTTGGCACATAACAAAAAGAATTCCGGCAGTTACAGCGCAAAACGACCCTATTTATTTTCCGGTAAAATCATCTGCGGCTTGTGCGGCCACACGTTCCACGGCAACCTGCGCCGTTCTCATGGTGGCACAGTCGAGTATTCATCCTACCGCTGCACACACCGCTTACAGACCGGGGAGTGCAAAAACCCTGAAATAGAGCGGAAACACCTTGAAGCCTATGTCATGGAAAAGCTCAAAAATCATCTGTTTAATAAGGACGGGCTGGCGCAGATCTCAAAGCAGATTAACGCCTGGCAACAGACCGCAGCAAAAGCAAAGGACACCGACATTAGGCAATATCATAACCGGCTAAACAAAATTGATAAAGAAATCGCCAACATCAGTCACGCCATAGCGCAAGGGTCACCGCCGCAACCTCTTATCCAAAAGCTGAACGAGTTACAAAAATCCAAAGAAGCGGTAGAGGCCGAAATCATAAAGCGCGAAAGCGCACAAATCACCCCGCAAATCACGGCGGAGCAAATTGACACAGCACTTAAAAAATTCGATGAATTTATGAAAAATTACACCGACATCCCAGAGGCCAAAAAATTCATCGACCAGTATATCAAGCAAATTAAAGTATTCCCGGACTACATTGAGGTCACCTTTACGGTGGCCTTTTCTTTTTGCCTATACCCGGTCATATCGCCATCACTGGATATAACCGTTACAGCGACAAAGGATGAAGTCTACGAACCTGCCCGAACTAAGGGTTATAAGAAACGCAAAGTATCGTTCGCGGCATTAGCGGAGGAACACGGCTTACAACGGATACGGACGGAAATATTGCCCGGTATATCAGCATAGAACATACAAATCCCCCGGTTGCTCCCCGCTATTGGAGGGAACAACCGGGGGGAGGGTGTGGAGACTAATTTCCTTCACACATATGGTTTAGTGATTATGCCATACCTGAGCATAGAAAAACTCCCGATTGCTGTTAAAAACAACGGCAATCGAGAGCTTGATGGTTGCGGAGGAGGGACTTGAACCCCCGACCTACGGGTTATGAGCCCGTCGAGCTACCAACTGCTCCACTCCGCGATATTTTTTGTAACGTGCAAGAGATTCTCTCTGTCACTTTGAGCAGTATAACATTTATCCCGGCATTTTGCAATATCAATTAATAAATTTAATAATTTATTAATCTTTAATCTTTAATCTTTAGCAAACTCTTGTTTTTCTTATGTCTATCAACTTTTTCAAATATTCCAAACTTTTTCCATCTTACTTTCAAAAAAGTATCGTGTAAAGTAACAAATAATATTTCCTTGTTTTTTACATTTTTTTGGGTTGCTTAATTTTGATATTTATGAGCAAAATAATCAGGACATAGGATTGTCATACTAATTTCCGGTTAGGGATGCTGATAAAAAATTCATGCAGAATTAATATATAGAAATTTTATA
>Ga0099364_10003888_pt1 | contig 22885 bp, 16 predicted proteins | sample TergutTh196P3_FD_73070 | JGI IMG/M metagenome (GOLD analysis project Ga0099364, IMG submission 73070) | Microcerotermes parvus P3 segment gut microbial communities from Pointe-Noire, Republic of the Congo - Th196 P3 | ecosystem: Host-associated > Arthropoda: Insects > Digestive system > Gut ...
GATGTCTCAAAAAATGAAATAATTAAAGACGAAATATTCGACATGGAACTTTGCATACGAAAATTCCAAAAGCATTATTCCGAAATATATACCGACAAAGACCTAAAATTCCTCGAAAGAGACGGCAAACTTATTTTCCTAACTTATTTAAAACCGTTAATCAACGGCTTAGGTTTTTATCATTTTGAATCCGAAACTCGCGACTTTGGCAAAATGGACTTAGTTGTAGATTTTCTTAAACAGCAATTTATTATTGAGTTAAAACGGTGGTATGGTGATAGCAAACACCAAGATGCCTACGAACAACTTGCAGATTATCTTAAATCCAAAAATATGGATTGTGGTTATCTGATAACTTACGATTTCCGTAAGAAAAGAGACCCCATGTTACATGAAACTCAATGGATAAATTGGAAAGGAAAACGTATTTTTGACGTTATTTTGAGGGTCGGGGAGGAGGATAGTGATTAGCGGTTAGTGATTAGCGGTTAGCGGTTAGTGGTTAGTGGTTAGTGGTTAGTGGTTGGTAGTTAAAAAAAATTACCTTTGTGTTCTTTGTGAAACCTTTGTGTACTTTGTGGTTAGATTTTTTTTACACAAAGACGCAAAATTAGTGGTTAGTGATTAAACAAAAACCTTTGTGTATTTCAAAAAATTCAATAACAATGTTTCATTGTTAAATAAATATTTAAGTTTGAGCGTAAAAAATAATAAAAATGTTATAATTTTTTATTATTTTTGCAAAAATTTTTTAATAAAAAAAAATGAGAAAGTTTAATGTTGCGGGGAATTGTATCCCTAATATGCACTATATGGTTGATATAAGTGAAAAAATTGACCAGATTTTTTTGTTGGTAGAAGATAGTAGTTATTTCACCATCAATCGTGGTCGTCAGTACGGCAAAACCACCACCATCGGTAGATTAAAAAAACGATTAATTGCTGAGGGTAGTTATATTTGTGCGAGTATCAGTTTTCAGGATTCGACGGATGACATGTTTGTTGATGAAAAAGGATTTTGTCAGGAGTTTTTAGAATTAGTTTATGAAACGTTGTTGTTAAATGACGAAACGGAGGCAAATCTGTGGCTTGATGATAGTATAACAAATTTTCGCAAATTAAGCGTTTTTATATCAAAAAGATGCAGAGGGAAAAAAGTAGTCCTAATTATAGACGAGTCTGACGAAGCCTCTAACAACTATCTTTTTGTAAAATTTCTAAAAACGCTGCGAGAAAAATATTTGAAAAGAAATGCAGGGGAAGATTACACTTTTCATAACGTCATTCTTGCGGGAGTGTATGATATCAGAAATCTAAAACAGAAGATGATTTTGCAGGGCAAATATGTGCCGACTCCGGAAGAAAGTCCTGTGAACTCCCCATGGAATATTGCCGTTGATTTTAAAATTGATATGACTTTTTCGGCAAAAGAGATTGAAACAATGCTTGTAGAATATGAAAACGACCATAAAACGGGAATGAATATCAGCGAAATAGCACAAGAAATACGTTTTTATACAAGCGGTTATCCTTATTTGGTTTCAAAAATTTGTCAATTAGTTGAAACTGATTTAGATAGGAATTGGAGTATTGATGGTATTCAGAAGGCAATAAAATTGATTTTAAACGAAAAAAGTACTTTGTTTTCCGATATGATAAAGAAAATTGAAGAAAATCAAGAATTAAGCAATATGCTCTTTGATTTAACTGTTGGAAAAATAAAATATCCATACAACGTTGATGACCCAATAATGGATTTCGGCATCATGTTTGGTTTCTTAGCAACCGATACAAAAGGATTACAAATGCACAACAAAATTTTTGAAATACGAATAACAGATTATTTTATTGCAAAAAGTATTCGCAAATGGCGCGAAAACAATATCGGTCAATCTCTTTTCAACGAAATTGTTAAAGATAACGTTTTCGACATGGAACTTTGCATCAAAAAATTCCAAAAGCATTATTCTGAAATATATACCGCAAAAGACCTTAAATTCCTCGAAAGAGATGGCAAATTAATTTTCCTAACTTACTTAAAACCATTAATCAACGGTTTCGGTTTCTATCATTTTGAATCTGAAACACGGGATTTCGGCAGAATGGACTTAGTTGTAGATTTTCTGAAGCAACAATTTATCATTGAGTTAAAATTATGGTACGGCGATGACAAGCACACCCAAGCCTACGAACAACTTGCTAAATATCTGAAATCTAAAAACATGGATAGAGGTTATCTTATAACCTACGATTTTCGTAAAAAAAGAGCCAAATCTTTTAAACCATCAAAATGGGTAAATTATGATGGAATAAAGATTTTTGATGTTATTTTGAGAGTTGGGGAGGAGGAATAGTGGTGAGTGGTTAGCGGTTAGTGGTTAGTGGTGAGTGGTGAGTGGTTAGTGGTTAACGGTTAGCGGTTAGTGATTAGTGGTTAGCGGTTAGTCGTTCTTTGTGAAATCTTTGTGTCCTTTGTGGTAGAGAAAACCTACAACTGATTACTGACTATAGGTTACTGATTACTGAATACTGAATACTAACATCTGAATACTGAATACTAACATCTGAATACTGAATACTAACATCTGAATACTGTACTAACATCTGAATACTGAAAACTGAAAACTACATATATGTTCATAATCAAAGTTCCAAATAAATTAAAAGAGATTATAGTAGATCTTCCTCCTTCGAAAAGTATATCCAACAGATTATTGATGTTAAATGCGCTCAGTTTGAGTCCAAAAACGATTAACAATCTTGCGGATTGTGATGATACGATTGTTATGAAGAATGTGCTTACTTCTTGTGGAAATGATTTCAATATTGGAGCGGCAGGAACTGCAATGAGATTTCTAACAGCATATTTTTCAATAAAAAATGGAGAATGGCATTTAACAGGAGACCAACGTATGCAGCAACGACCTATAAAATCTCTTGTAGAAACCATAAACAAAATTGGAGGACAAATTGAATATAGTGAAAATAAAGGCTTTCCACCACTTCATATTTTTGGAAAAGAATTAAAAGGAGGAAATGTAGAAATTGATGGAAATATTAGCAGTCAGTACATTTCCGCACTGCTGATGATTGCGCCTTTGATGACAAATGGAATAAAAATTAATCTCAAAGGCAAAATTATTTCAACACCATATATAAAAATGACACTTTCGTTAATGAAACAATTTGGAATAGATGCTAAATGGAAAGATGACACAATTGTTGTTCCAAGTGGGGAATATATTCCTGTTTCGACAACTGTAGAAAGTGATTGGAGTGCTGTTTCCTATTGGTTTGAAATTGTGGCTTTAAGCAAAGAAGTACCTCATATTTATTTAAAAGGGTTGGAAAACATTAGTATTCAGGGCGATTCGGTTGTTAGGACACTTTTTAATCAATTTGGTGTTGAAAGTGAATTTACCGAAAAAGGTTTACTATTATACAAAGGAGGAAATATTACGAATTATTTCCAATATGATTTTACCTACAATCCTGACCTCGTTCCTACTATTGCCGTCACATGTGCGTTTCTGGATATTCCTTTTTTTCTGACGGGATTACAATCATTGTTAATTAAAGAAACAAACAGAATATTGGCGTTGAGTAACGAGTTGAGAAAATTTGGCTTTGATATTCAAACAAATAATAAAAATAACCTATTTTGGAACGGGGGAAAAATAGAAAAACAACCGAATATATGCCTAAATAGTTACAACGACCACCGAATGATTATGTCATTTGCTCCTGCGTTAGTCAAAACAGAACCATATAAAGTTGAAAATCCGACAGTTGTGACAAAATCCTATCCAAATTTTTGGGAAGATTTGAAACAAATTGGAATAACAAATACTATTTCCCCAGCCACCTAACAATGTCATTTCCATTGGCATAAATAAGCAGAGTCAGTAAAAATATCATACCGATAACTTGTGCACGTTCTAAGAATTTGTCGCTTGGTTTTTTCCCTGTAATTGCTTCGTAAGCGAGAAAAAGTATATGTCCACCGTCAAGTGCGGGGATAGGCAAAATATTCATAAATGCGAGGACAAGCGAAAGAAATGCTGTTAAATACCAAAACCTTTGCCAATTCCATTGAGGCGCAAAGATACTTCCAATTGTGCCGAACCCACCAAGTTGTTTTGCACCTTCCTTCGTGAAAATTATCCTAAATTGTTTAACATAATCAGCAAGTATTTTTGTCCCTTTTGACATACCCGCAGGTAACGCTTCAAAAAAACCGTAATTTATATGTTCATATCCTAAAATATCAACAATTTGAATGGGAAGAAAACCGATGGTTCCTGCAATATCTACTTTGCAATTAATTTGTGTAAACTCGCCGTTCCTCCGCAAACCAATTGTAATATTCGACTCTATATGTTTGCTCAATTCATTTCTAAAATCGGTGAAAGAAAGTGTTTCAATATCATTGATTGAAATTATTGTATCATTTTTAAGCAGTCCGCCAATGAAAGCGTTTGAGCCGGGAACAACAGAATCAACAATTGTAGGAATTCGGTATGATGCAAAATCTTTTAAGTTAAGAGAAATCAGCCGTTTAGCATAACCTTCGGGTATATTTATGTCGAAAATATTACCATCTCTGAGTACGGTCATTTTTTTTGGTGCATTCAGTATCAGATTGTTAAAGATATCGTTTACTTCAGAAATAATGTGATTATCTGCTTTAAGTACCCTATCGCCGTCCATCAAGCCAATTTCATAAGCGATAGGGTTGTATTCAAAACCATATTTAGCATTTTCGGCGGGGATATAAAGTTCGCCCCATTTGAACAAAATAAGCCAGAAAATAAAGAATGCTGCAAGTATGTTCATAAGAACTCCCCCAACCATAATAAAAAATCTTTTACCGACTGTTTGCGACCGAAACTCGTAGGGTTGCGGAGGTTTCGCTAATTGTTCTCTGTCTAAGGATTCGTCAATCATACCCGCAATTTTGACATATCCACCAATGGGTAACCAGCCGAGACCGTATTCTGTCTCGCCTTTCTTATATTTAAATAGCGAAAACCACGGATTAAAAAACAGGTAAAATTTTTCTACTCTCACCTTAAATAATTTGGCAAAAAAGAAGTGACCAATTTCATGTATCACAACAAGAATTGATATGCTCAACAAAAATTGAAGAGCCTTAATAGTAAAAACCATATTTCTATATTTTTAATTAAAATTTGTTTAAATTACTAATTTATAACCTTTTCCGTGAACATTAACAATTTCCACAGATGGGTCGTCTTTGAGAAGTTTACGCAATTTAGTTATATATACGTCCATACTTCTGGCATTGAAATAGTTGTCGTCCGCCCAGACAATTTTCAGCGCTAAATTTCTTTCTAACACTTTATTAGCGTTATTACAAAGGAGTTTCAGCAGGTCGGCTTCTTTTGTAGTTAATTTAATAATCCCCGAATCGCTAACTAATTGATGTTTTTGGGTATCAAATTTGAAATTTCCTAATTTGAAAACTCCTTGTCCCATTGGCATTGAATGTGCTCGCCGTAGGATTGCTTCAATACGTAAAAGAAGTTCTTCCATACTGAACGGTTTTGTTAAATAGTCGTCTGCGCCAGTTTTAAAGCCCTGAAATACATCTTCTTTCATTGATTTTGCTGTAAGAAAAATGATTGGAACGTCAACGTTGAGCATTCTAATTTCTTTTGTGAGCGTAAAACCGTCTTTTTTGGGTAGCATAACGTCAAATATACAGATGTCATAACTATTCATACAAAATGCTTCATAAGCCGCGTCGCCGTCTGAGGTTAAATCGGCATCGAAACCTCTGGCTATTAGGTACTCTCTGAGTAACATGCCTAAATTTTCGTCGTCCTCAGCTAAGAGGATTTTAAATTCTTTTTCCATTCTTTATTATTTTTATGTGGTAAAATGATTTCAAATGTTGTGCCAATGTTGAGTTCACTGACAACGTTAATTTTTCCGCCGTGATCTTCAATAATTTTTTTTACATAAGTTAATCCGAGTCCAAACCCTTTTACGTTGTGTAGATTTCCCGTAGGTACTCTAAAAAATTTCTCAAAAATACGTTTCATATTTTCTTTTGAAATACCCAGACCGTTATCTTTAATATAAATCGCCAAATCTCTTTTAAGGTTTTGAGTAGAAATTTCCACAACCACGGGTGTATCTTTTTTGTATTTAAGGGCGTTGTCTAACAAGTTGAAAATCACATTTGCAAAATGAACTTCGTCAATTAGTGCCATTGGGTTTTCTGCGTCAAGTTTTTCAATGATTTTTCCATTTTTGGATTCAATTTTAAGCTTGAAACTGTTTATTGTGCTAAGAAGTAATTCATTAATATCTATTTCTTTTAAAATCAGTACGGTTTTTTCTCTATCAAAAATAGCCATCTGCAATATTTTTTCGACCTGAAAACTTAATCTTTTGCTTTCGTCTTGAATAACTCCCGCTATATTATTTATAGTTTTTGGTGTCTTTGAAATTGCCGTATCTACTAACATTTGTGTTGCTAATGAAATGGTTGAAATGGGAGTTTTAAATTCGTGGGTCATATTGTTGATGAAATCATTTTTTATTTCGTGTAATTTCTTTTGTCGAAGTATAACCGAAATAGTGATAAATGAAGTCAAAGTCATTAATACTGTGAACATTACTGTAGGGAAAACCATCCCGATTGTTTGAAAAACAAAACTTGGTCTTTTGGGAAAATAGACTATAATGTAGTTTGGTTTTAGAAATAAATCTTGCGGAAAAAGTTGTCTTTTATAGAGGTTGGATGCCACAGAACTATTGAAACCAATGCTTGAGCCAACAAGTGAATTGTTAAAATCACAAATTCCAAATTCAAATGGATAACTGATGCCTCGCTCTTCAAATTCTTTTGTAAGTAAATCTTCAACTTCTTTTAAATCAATTCTTTCCATAATCAATTGTTCACGAATAAAAAGGTCTTTCATAATTCTGTCCAAATTTTTGTCGTACTTATCTCTCAATTGTCGCTGAATATTTGTAAATACTTGATAAATAGGGTCTCGTGGATATGTATTCAAATGAAGACGATCTTTTGACGAAAAAGAGACGGTGTCGCTCTGATATGAAATTTTTGCGTCAATTTGAGTGCCTTTCATTGAAACGTCAAAAGAAATTTCCAATTTAGAATTATTGTCGTCAGAAAATGTTTCTTTACCCAAAAAATATTTATTTTCGTTACCTTTTAGTTGCGGCGGAACATTATTTTGCTCTAACTGTTCTAATAACATCTTATTTTCATTTCTTTCTAACGCCGAAACCACCTGACTAACAGCCAAACGTGCTATTTGGTCAAATTGATCTTCCTTAATCTTTAAGGCATTACTGATCCATAAAAATTGCATGTAAATTAAACCCATCAATACACAAGATATTATGATTGTTAATATTCGAATAAATCGGCTGCTCATAGAATGCAAAAGTACGTAAGTATAATAAAATAAAGGTATTTAGATGTATTTTCGCTAAAAATTTTTTGCAAAGGTAGTTAAATTTAATAAAAATAAAATTACAATAGATAAAAAAATAACTTTTTTTAATTTTGTGCGTATAACGTCTGAAATTTTTAATTAAAATAATAGATTATGTTTCCAATAAAAAAAGAAATTGTAGAAGATTATGCCAAACAACTTGGCATTGATAGGCTTGGTTTTGCCACAATAAGACAAATTGTTCAGATATCAAATAAATTAGAACAATATTCGGGTATGAAATTTATACGTACCGAGATGGGTGTTCCGGGGTTGCCGGCTGTTCAAATTGGTGTTGATGCCGAAATTGAGGCATTACAACAAGGAAAGGCATCGATTTACCCTCCTATTGAAGGCGCAGCACCCTTAAAAACTGAACTTTCTCGTTTCGCTAAACTATTTATGAACATTGACATCGCACCCGACTGTTGTATTCCAACGGTTGGCTCCATGCAGGCTTCGTTTGCCATGTTTATGACTGTAAATAGATGTTTTAGCGGAAAAGAAACTGTGTTGTTTATCGATCCTGGATTTCCCGTTCACAAGCGGCAAGTAGCCGTTCAAGGGATGAAATACGAAAGTTTCGATATCTACGACTTCCGAGGCGACAAATTAAGAGACAAATTGGAATCCTACCTGAAAAATGGAAATATTAGCGCTCTCCTCTATTCAACGCCTAATAATCCATCGTGGATTTGTTTTACTGAAAAAGAATTGCAAATAATTGGCGAACTCGCTACAAAATATGATGTCATTGTGATGGAAGACCTTGCATATTTTGGAATGGATTTTCGTCAAAACTTCGGTAAACCGGGCGAGCCTCCTTTTCAACCTACTGTTGCTAATTATACTGATAACTACGTTCTTACGTTTTCGGGTTCAAAAGTTTTCAGTTTTGCAGGCGAACGAATCGGTGCATTGATGATTTCTAACAAACTTTTTGCGCGCAAATATCCCGACTTAGGTAATATTTTTACTACTGATATCTTTGGGCAAGTTATTCTGAAAGAGGTTATTTACACTTTATCATCCGGAACGGCGCACTCTCCTCAATTTGCATTAGCAGCAATGCTAAAAGCAGTTAATGATGGTGCTTTTGATTTTGTTGCTGTAAATAAAGAGTACGGCGACCGTGCATTAGCAATGAAAGAAGCATTTATTGAAAACGGCTTTAAGATTGTCTACGATAAAGACGAGAATTTGGAACTTGCGAACGGTTTTTATTTCACTATTTCCTATCCCGGCATGAATGGCGAAGAACTACTCGCCGAACTGCTCCGATTCGGCATCAGTGCAATTACATTAGACACAACAGGAAGTTCACGTATCGAAGGATTGAGAATTTGTACCTCACAAACAGGAAAAGATAGATTTAACGACCTAAAAGAGAGGTTACGGGCATTTAAGGAAAATAGGGGGTAAATGATTATTTATCAACATCTTTGTCTATTTTTTGGTTGCACAGAGGGACACAGAGATTCTCATTCACCCATTCACTTTTTTCCGAATATATCTTTCCTAAGGTAAAATTTTTTGGTTGGGTTGTAAAAAAAATAATTAATGTATCTTGTTTACAAAAAAAGAATTATTTTTGCGGCGATATTTTTGGTATGAAATATATCGAAAAACAGATATTTTTGATATGAAAAATATCGAATTTTTAATATTTTTGATATGAAACGAAAAATTGAAGTAAGTCTCCACGAATGGAACAAGCAAAGAAAACCTTTGCCGCTAATGTTAATTGGCGCAAGACAAACAGGTAAAACTTATATACTTGACTATTTTTGCAAGAAAAATTTTGACAGCATAATTCATTTGAACTTCTTTGAAAATGATGATTTTGCTACATTTTTTCAACATTCTCTTAACGTAGAAACTATTTTGGCAAATATGGAACTCTATTTTGGCAAAAAAATAGAAGTCGAAAAAACTATATTTTTTTTCGATGAAATACAGGAATGTGAGGCAGCTATCGCTTCTTTGAAATTTTTTGCAGAAGCAGATGCCCCTTTCAAAATAGTAACCGCAGGCAGTTTGTTGGGCGTGAAACTTAAACGTATGAAAATGCCCTTTCCCGTCGGCAAAGTGCAATTAGAATACCTCTATCCAATGGATTTTGAGGAATTTCTTTGGGCAATTGGCGAAAAGAATCTTGCCGAAAAAATCAGAGAACACTTTATTAGCAATAGCGCCTTCCCCGAAATTATACACAAAAAAGCGCTGCACCTCTATCGCAATTACATTTGTATTGGAGGAATGCCCGCAAGTATAAAGAATTTTGTTGAAAATCAAAAAGATTTGTTATTGACCGATTTACATATAAAGGACAATATTATAACAGGTTATCTATCTGATATGGCAAAATATGCAGGCACTGTTGATACCGTAAAAATTCATCAAATATATCGTAGTATGCCCGCACAACTTGCAAAACCTCAAACCAAATTTATGTACAAAATTGTAGAAAAGGGCAGCAACACCGAAAAATACCAAACTGCCATTGATTGGTTGTTGGAAGCGGGAATGTTGTTACGTTGCAATTTGGTCAATAATATACAGTCGCCACTTGGGGCTTTTACGGTCGATAATTTTTTCAAACTTTACTTGTCAGACGTAGGTATACTGACAACTTTGGCAAAAATAAAATATAACGAAATCATGCAACCCGACAATATGATTTTTCTTGGTTTTTTGACAGAAAATTATGTTGCACAAGAATTTACACGTTCACAAATAGATTTGCATTATTGGAATTCGGGCAATAAAGCCGAAATAGATTATGTGGTAAACCTGAACGAAGGCATAATTCCAATTGAAGTAAAATCGGCAAGGAACGTAAGTTCCAAAAGTTTAAGTGCATATATTGAAAAATATAAACCATGCTATTCTATCCGAATTTCACAAAAAAATTTTGGCTTTGAAAACAATATAAAATCAGTGCCTTTGTATGCAACGTTCTGTATCAAAATGCTAAACGCTTAATGTGCAAACTATTCATAAGCAAATGCGATTGGTACGTCATTGCCGGCTTGACCCGCAATTGGTTGCGATAGTTATGATTTTATTTCACGTATTGGAATAAATCCGTCATAGCACAAATCTTCGTCCAATTTATTCCAATGAATTCCAAATGGTAAAAATTCATATTGATTTTTTTCCTCGTTTGTAGCGTTCATGAGAAGTTTATAATCTTTCAAAGGCAAATAGGCAACATTTCCATTGATATTTTTCAGGTAAATATTTGCCGTATCAAACCAAATTTTATATTTTGCTTCCATCGATTTTATCTTTAAAATGATCTTTCCATCTAGCAATGATTACTTCCTTATTTTCTTCGATGGCAACTTCAGCCCATCGTAATTCGCGCTTTTTCAGACCCTTATTCTCAATAAGCTTTATTTCAGGATGCACCTGAAATCGTGCTTCGGAACCGTCAATACTCACGTGAACGTGGATTGGTAAGTGGTCGTTTGAGTAAAAGTGAAATCTCATACCCAAATAATAAAATATTGTTGGCATATCTGTCTTAAATTTATAAATAAAAAATGCAAAACTACATAAATTTTTTAGAATCTCAAGTGTATGTTATGATTTTTTTTTGAATAATACAAGCAGTAGAGACGCACCGCCGTGTGTCTCTACTGCTCCATTTTCTTTGCAATTTTTATCAGATTTCCGGGTGTGATGCCAAATTTTTTCCTAAACAAAGTATAAAATGTTTCTCTTGTGTTAAAACCCGACATGTTAGCAATTGCTTCAACGGTCATTTTTTTGCCTTCTTTAATTAGCAATTCGCGTGCATGTTGCAAACGCAAATCATTTAGATATTCATTAAAAGACATTCCAATGCAATTCAAAATACACTCGTTGGTTTCTTTGTCGCTAAGTCCGATTTTTGCGGCTATATCCTTACGTTTTAGTTCGCTGTCTGAAAACAGCTTTTGTTCTTTTATTATTTCATTAAGTTGTTTGAAATACTCTTTGTCCGCTTCTTCCTTTGATAACGCTACTTTTTGGGGTTCGCTTTTGTCTAATGCTTTAAGTTCACGGTTTTCTTTTTGTTGGTTTTCGAGTTTTTCTGCGAGATGTGATTGTTCTTTGAGTTGTAGGTAAAGTTGTCTGTTTTTCTTTTGTTTTAATTTATATGCGTACAATAATATTCCGAATGCTATTAATGTAAGGAAAAGAATAACAGAATAAAGCTTAAGGCGTGTTCTTTGATTTTCAATTTGTTGTTCTTTTCTTGCTTTTTCGGATTCAAATGCTTCTTGTTCGGCATAAGCCAAAATTCTTGCATTGTATGTTTCATCTTCGTGCGTCTGCATTGATGTTATAGAGTCGATGTATGCTGCTGCTATTTCAGATTTGTTTATTTTCAGATAATAATCTCGGTTAAGCGTATAATATCTTTTCCAGTTTCGCAGTGGCAGGTTGCCAGCAATAAGATATTTTCGTGCGGCGTGAATCATTTCTTCGGTTTTTTCTAATTCGTTATTAGCCAAAAAAAGTCGTCCAAGATTAGCTGCGTATCCTCCGGCGAGGGTTGAATCTTTCGCTTGCAAAGCGCGAGGAAGTGCAATAGAATAAAGTTTTATAGCCTCTTCGTTTTCGTTGCGAGACATTGAGTTTGCCGCCAAAAAACCGATAGCGGCTATATCGTAAACGGGACGCTGCAAAACGTTACCATGAACCTGCAGAGTTGCAATAAGTAAGGAATCAGAAAGTTGGTAATCGTTTTTTATTAATCCGTAGTAAGCACCCAAATATTCACGCGCTCTCATTTGAGAACGTTCAAAATCATAACTATGTGGATATTCCAAAGCCTTCCATAGCAAAGGAATCGCTTTATCGTAGAATTGAAAACCAAAATATATCATCCCGATGTGACAATATATCTCACTAAATTCGAGGTATGGCTCGTATTTTAAACGTTCCATAGTAGTGAGTATTTCGTTGATTAGCTTTATTATCGGAACGCGTTCTTCTTCAACCCTTTTTGAAACAAGAATTGTAGGGAATCCGCTACATTCTAACAATAATATGTGCATAATACGTAATTTTGTTTGGAGGTCATTTTTTCGTTCATATTTTTCGACCAATTTCCACGAAAAGTCCCACATTTCTACTGTAATTTGTTCAGGGATAAATTTCCATTTATATCGTGCGTCGAACACGTCTAATTCGCGCTCAAGGAGTTTACTTTTATATTTTTTGCTTGCCGCCAATAGTTTTTCGCGCTCTGCGGGCATCCGCTCTTGAATGTGTTGATCCAAAACATGATATAGATACCAAACCTCCTCAAAAATATCCTTTATCGGCTCAGTTGCCATTTTACGAAAAATTGAATCAGAATTATAATAAAATATTTTGTTCCAATAAGGATGAAACACGCTATCGCAGCCTTCTGTCCACGGCATGGAATGTAACTCAAGCATTGAAAAGTCAACCTGTTTGTTAATCAAACTATCTAAACTATCTGAATTTTGTCGTGCAAAAGTAGGAAAAATAAGAATTGTCGCAAATATTGTGGTGATAACAATTTTGATCATAATGAAATTTATTAAAATTTTTACCGCCGCAAAATTAGATATTATTTGTGTAAACAAAAAATTTTTTTTGTTGTTTATGGAAAAATAATTACCTTTGCGGCTGAAAATAAAATGAAAATAATAAAATTATGGTACTAACATTAGATTTAAACAAACGTTATACTTACGCTGACTACCTTACTTGGATGGACGATGTCAGACGTGAATTGATAGAAGGATTTATTAAGATGTTTCCTGCACCGCGTAATATACATGCAGAGGTTAGTTTTAATCTCACATGGCATTTAGGGGCAATACTTAAAAAAAATAAAGGCAATTGCAAATTACGTTACCCCCCATTTGACGTACGCTTTCCAATAAACGGAGAAACAGAAAATCACAAAATTTATACTGTTGTGCAGCCCGACATTTGCATTATCTGCGACCCCTCAAAACTTGACGATGATGGTTGTCTTGGCGCACCCGATATGATTATAGAAATTGTGTCGCCATCAACAGCAAAAAGAGATACGAATGAAAAATTTTTGCTATACGAAAAACACGGCGTAAAAGAATATTGGATTGTTTACCCAAAAGATAAAGCAGTCAATGCTTTTATTTTGCAGGAAAATGGAAAATATGATAACGGTCATCTTTACGAACGAAAAGGGAAAATTCCCGTTCATATTTTTGATGGTCATTTGATTGAGTGGGATGATATTTTTCCGTAAATAATTTCAGAAAATACAAAAATACTTTATATCTTTATTATCAAAAATCGTTGCAATATGGTACTAACATTAGATTTAAACAAACGTTATACTTACGCTGACTATCTTACTTGGATGGACGATGTCAGACGCGAATTGATAGAAGGATTTATTAAGATGTTTCCTGCACCGCGGCGGATACATGCAAAAGTCAGTAAAAATATCTATCGGCATTTAGATTTTGTTATTACAAAAAATAAAGGCAAGTGTGAAATTTATTACGCGCCATTTGACGTACGCTTTCCCATAAACGGCGAAACAGAAAATCATAAAATTTATACTGTTGTGCAGCCCGACATTTGCATTATCTGCGACCCCTCTAAACTTGACGATGATGGTTGTCTTGGCGCACCTGATATGATTATTGAAATTGCGTCGCCATCAACAATAAAAATGGATACGCACGAAAAATTTTTGCTATATGAAAAACACGGCGTAAAAGAATATTGGATTGTTTACCCAAAAGATAAAGCAGTCAATGCTTTTATTTTACAGGAAAACAGAAAATACGACAACGGACATCTTTACGAACGAAAAGGAACAATTCCCGTTCATATTTTTGATGGTCATTTGATAGAGTGGGATGATATTTTTCCGTAAAATTGTGGATTGTAGAGACGCACGGTCGTGCGTCTCTACACGGTCGTGCGTCTCTACGGTCGTGCGTCTCTACGGTCGTGCGTCTCTACACGGGCATGCGTCTCAACAGCTGAATATACAATGAAAAAAATAAAAATATGGTACTTACATTAGATTTAAACAAACGTTATACTTACGCTGACTACCTTACTTGGATGGACGATGTCAGACGCGAATTGATAGAAGGATTTATTAAGATGTTTCCCGCTCCACGAAGAGTGCATGCAGATGTCAGTTATAGTATTTCGTGGCATTTGGGAGCAATCCTGAAAAAAAATAGAGGTAGATGCAAAGTATATGTTGCGCCTTTTGATGTTCGTTTCCCCATAAACGGAGAAACAGAAAACCATAAAATTTACACGGTTGTGCAACCCGATATTTGCGTTGTTTGCGACCCTACTAAACTTGACGACGCAGGTTGTTGCGGTGCACCTGATATGATTGTGGAAATTTTTTCACCTTCAACTGGCAAAAGAGATACTTATGAAAAATTTATGCTTTATGAGGGAGCGGGTGTTAAAGAATATTGGATTGTTTACCCAAAAGAGAAGGCAGTTAATGTGTTTATTCTTCAAGATGACGGAAAATATAATGAAGGATTCGTTTACGAAGATGACGGTAAAATTCCTATTCATATTTTTAACGGATATTCGATGGAGTGGAAAGATATTTTTCCGTAAAATGTAAAGACGCACGGCGTGCGTATCTACACGCAGTGCGTCTCTACACGGGCATGCGTCTCAACAGCTGAATATAGAATGAAAATAATTAAAATATGGTACTAACATTAGATTTAAACAAACGTTATACTTACGCTGACTATCTTACTTGGATGGACGATGTCAGGCGCGAATTGATAGAAGGATTTATTAAGATGTTTCCTGCACCGCGCGACATACATGCAAAGATAAGTAAGAATATAGTGTGGATTTTGGAATATGGAATTAGACAGAACAAAGGCAGATGTGAATTACGTTACGCCCCATTTGACGTACGCTTTCCCATAAACGGCGAAACAGAAAACCATAAAATTTATACTGTTGTGCAGCCCGACATTTGCATTATCTGCGACCCCTCAAAACTTGACGATGATGGTTGTCTTGGCGCACCTGATATGATTATAGAAATTGTGTCGCCATCAACAGCAAAAAGAGATACGAATGAAAAATTTTTGTTGTACGAAAAACACGGCGTAAAAGAATATTGGATTGTTTACCCAAAAGATAAAGCAGTCAATGCCTTTATTTTGCAAGAAAATGGAAAATACGATAACGGTCATCTTTACGAACGAAAAGGGAAAAATTCCTGTTCATATTTTTGATGGTCATTTGATAGAGTGGGATGATATTTTTCCGCAAAATTGTGGATTGTAGAGACGCACGGTCGTGCGTCTGTGCACGGTCGTGCGTCATTACGGGATTGCGAAAAAAAAGAGAAACCCACCCCGATAGGCAGGTTTCCCCTCTTAAAATTAAAAATGGTTTTAATTTTTTTATTCTCTGTCAGTCATTAACCACTAACCACTAATCACTAACCACTAACCACTAATCACTAACCACTAACCACTAATCACTAACCACTACTTTTTAACTATTTTTACCATTTCATTTCCTACTTTTACAAAATACAATCCATTTGATAAATGAGAAATATCTATTTCAATGGTTGCACGGTCCACGGTTAACGGTTCACGGTGAACAACACGACCTGCTACATCTAATATCTCAATACTCACTACTGACATCTCACTACTCACTACTGAAAACTTTCCACTCGTTGGATTTGGATATATCTGTAGATACGTGTGTCCGTACGTATCTATATCGATGCCTACGGTTTTAAATAATGCTTTTACTTCGACATCATTATCGAGCATAACAAATATAGCAGGATTGGATGTTATATCGTTAATTGTTACACCGCCGCTAATAACAATCCATTCAAGGAAATCATAGTTGTTGTTTGGGACGGCTGTAAGTGTGATAGTAGTTCCTGCGGGTGCTAACTCATAGTCAGCAAATGCTGTACCGTTACCGTCTGTTGTAACTATAATGCTGTGATTATCAGGTGGCAAAACCTCAAAAGTAGCCATTACCTCTACTGCATTGTCAGGCATTGTAAATATAGCAGGATTTGTTGTTATATCGTTAATAGTTATATCTCCGCTAATAACAATCCATTCAAGGAAATCATATTCGTTGTTTGGAACGGCTGTTAGTGAGATGGTAGTTCCTGCGGGTGCTAAATCGTAGTTTGCGAATGCTGTACCGTTGCCATCTGTTGTAACTATAATGCTGTGATTATCAGGTGGTAAAACCTCAAAAGTTGCCATTACCTCAACATCATTATCTGGCATAACAAATGTAACAGGATTTGATGTTATATCGTCAATTGTTATACTGCCGCTTATAACAATCCATTCAAGGAAATCATATTCGCTGTTTGGAACGGCTGTTAGTGTGATGGTAGTTCCTGCGGGTGCTAAATCATAGTCAGCTGATGCCGTACCATTGCCGTCTGTTGTAACTGTAATAATATGGTTATCAGGAGGAATTATTTCAAATTCTACTGTTATATTAGCATTTTTAGATATATCAGACAAAGTATAATAGTTAGTGGTATTATCTTGAATAACTATTCCATTGAGTATCCACTCTTTAACTTTATAATCGATTTCGGGAGTTGCTAAAAAGTTTATATTACTACCTTCAATAACTACGTCACCCGAGTTGATTGGCGTTCCATTTACAGATGCTGTTAAAGTGCCGTTGCCGCTTACTACGCTAAAATTTACAGGATAAAAAATTGGAACATAGATAAGTTCAAAAGTTGCCTTAACTTCAACATCATTGTCAGGCATTGTAAATGTAGCGGGGTTTGCAGTTATATCATTAATTATTATACCTCCGCTGATAACTTGCCACTCAACAAATTGATAATCACTATTTGCTTCTGCAGTTAATGTTATAATAGTACCTATTTGAGCGGATGTTACATTAGATTGTGCTGTACCATTACCATCTGTTATAATAGTGATGGTATGATATTCGGGTGGTATAAGTTCAAACTCTACAGTTACAGTAGCATTTGCAGATAAATCAGACAAAGTATAAAAGTTAGTTGTGTTGTTTTGTATAACTATTCCGTTAAGTTTCCATTCTTTAACTTGGAAGTTGCTGTTTGGCGTTGCCGTGAAGTTTACATTGCTGCCTTCTAAAACATCTTCTCCCGTAGTTATTGGATAGTCATCTACCGATGCAGTGAGAGTGCCGTTGGGTTTAACTACACCGAAATTAACAGTGTAATAAATAGCGATAGGCTCAAAAATTGCCATCACTTCAACGGGATTATCAGGCATGGTAAATGTAGCAGGATTTGCTGTTATATCGTTAATTATTATACCTCCACTGATAACTTGCCACTCAACAAATTGATATTCGCTATTTGCTTCTGCGGTTAATGTGATAATAGTACCTATTTGTGCGGATGCAACATCAGATTGTGCCGTACCGTTGCCATCTGTTATAACCGTGATAATATGAAATTCGGGTGGAATTAGTTCAAATTCTACCGTTATAGTTACTTCTTCCTCAATATTATTAAGAGTATAACTATTTTCTAAATGGTTAGGAATAATTACTCCGTTCTGTTTCCACTCTTTTATTTGGTATCCAAAGTTGGGTGTTGCAGTAAATATAACATCAAGATCTTCTTCAACTTCTTCTCCTGTGGTAATTGGTATACTATTTACAGATGCTGTGAGAGTTCCGTTTCCATTTAATACACCAAAATTAACAGTGTGATAAGTAGTTATATTACCAAAAAACAATTGTATATTTGGAAATGAAGTTGCTCCTGTTCCCACATTTGAAGGTACTAAAATATTTCCCAAATCACCACCATCAACGCTATAATAACGGGTTCTATTGTTCATAGTACTTGCGGATAACATAAATCGTTGATTATTTGTAATCAAAGTGCTATAAACCCTATTAGACAAAATCACTAAATTTTCGCCTTCATACACAAAATAATCATCAAGGGTGATAAGTACTTCGTTTTGTCCGGCGGGAAAATCAATAGTTCCTTCAAAAACGGGGATAAAAATTTCTTCGGGTAGCCATTGTGTAAGTTCTTCTTCGGTTGTATTTGCCATAAAAATCCTTACTTCCCTCGTTTGGGCAACAGCAAAATTTGTAAAATATTTTATCCATCTTATGTTTCCGCCGTCGGGTAGTCCTATTTCATCATCATAATAGATGCACTGCGCCCAACTTTGACGTCGATTGAAGTTGAACGGCAAACTAAGTGTCGTAAAACTTCCCGTACCTATTGTAATAGGGAGCAGAGTTTCGAACTCTACTGTTATTACTGCCTCTTCCTGAATATTAAAAATAAAGTTATTTTGAAAAAGGTTTGGTATTTTTTCGCCATTGAGGGTCCATTTTTTAACCTCGTAGTCGTTGTCGGGAGTCGCTTTAAATGTTAAATTAAGACCTTGGGGTAGTTCGGTGCCAGAGGTTATTGGAACGCCATTTATCAATGCCTCAAGTGTGCCGTTGCCATTTACTACATTGAAAGATATTGGATAACATGCAGATACAGGTTCTACATTTAACTGCGCTACATTTGAAACAACAGGAGTTGTACCGTCAGCACTTACTTCACAATAATAATAATGTGTTCCAATAGCAAGGGTGGTGGCAATCTCGAAAGTATTTGAAGTTGCACCTTCTATCAGATTTCCGCCAATATTGCTGTTTTCACTATTAGAATACCACTGATATTGAGGTTCGTCGCCGCTGTTTACGGTAGCATCAATGGTAAGGTTGCCCATTATAAAACCCTCATGAAAATTAATTACAGGTTCTGGTTGCGTATCAATTGAGATGACAACAGGAATTACGGTCGCTTGGTCGATGGGCAAAAATCCGCTGTTTGAACCATCAACACTTGAATAAAATATACCACTAACTCCCTCTTGATTTGCCCAATAGGCGGTAATTCCTTCCGGTGACTTGAGGATACTTGTTTCTTTGCTTTCATAATAGGTGGGAGTTCCGGTTGTTTGAGACCAAGCGATGGCAGCGCCAGAGTCTTCGTGAATATTCAAAGGTGCGCCACTCATAACAAAAACACCGTAGTTGGAAACGTTTCCTAATATCCTGTCTGATCGTGCAAAAACTACTCCGCCAGTAATTGTTACTGAACTATAAGCGCCGGAATAACTGCTTGAATAACGGATAGCGGACGCATTGTTCGCCCTTACTATACCGCCACTAATGTTCACATGACCTGTAACTAAAGTGATAGCGGGAAAAGTACCGGAAAATCCCCTTATTAGACCTCCTGTCATAGTTAGGTTAATTCTAAGATAAACAGTTGAAGATGCACCTATCACCCCCGTATTTTGACCGCCAATAATTTCGCCCCCAGCAATTGTTACAGACATGGGGTTATTTTCAAAAGTACCTAAGGCAAGCGCTAATGGCCCCGACATGGTTGCTGTTGTTTCGAGCCTGCCCCCCGAAATGATCACTTGCGCCGTAGCGTTTTGAGCATTTATAGTAAGTGCGTCATTTCGTGATATAATTTCACCGCCATCAACTAATTCAAATGTTCCTGAGTTTGATACCTGTACAATATCTGTGGCAGAATTTGTTGAAATAATTTTCGCCGCCCATATCACTTTTTTCCCTGATCCAATGGAAATATAGATATATTCTGAACCAGAATAATTGAGTTCTCCAATAATCGTAACAGCGGCGTAACTTGGCGAAAGTGCAGAGGAAATCTCGCTTCTTATTGCCGAAATAGTTTTTCCCGTTATATCTACAACCAAAGTAGAAAAAGTTGCAGTAACAATGTTGCTATTCTCGCTATTTCTGACCGATGTGGCACCCGTTATGCTGAAAACGTTGCTACCTACACCTACAAATGTATAACCTGTCAATGGAGTTAATGTAATTGTTGCCGTGTAAAATGTACCATCCTGAAAGGTAGTATGTTCGGGGCTCCACGATATGGTTCCTGTATATTGAGCCGTTGGAGTAATGGTTGTCGGAACGGGCGCACCCGTTGTAACGTTAATTCCGCCTATTGTAAAAATATTAACCGTTGTTGCAATGTCTATTGTAAAAGTTTTTTCAACAAAACCATAAGCGTCAGTTGCCCTAACAGTAAAAGTATAAGACCCTGTTGCCGTTGGAATAAAGTCAATAATACCGTTTGTGGGATTACTTTGCGTTTGCCACGCAAAACCGGGCGGTGTAGTACCCGACACAACTGTCCACGTAGTTGGCTTGGGGTGTTGCAGATTAATAGTTTGCAGATAACGTGTTCCAACAGCGCCGCCTGCTAATGTATTAGTAGTAATTACAGGATTTCCCATGGCAGACAGGTTGAAAGAAATTGGCGTACTGCCAAGTATTGCAAAATTCTGTGAATGTCCCGTTTCTTCCCATACATAAACTGTGTATTCACCGGTAATTAAATTTTCGCCGCTATAATTATTCAATGAAATTGTGAAAGTATTTGTCGTTATCCTGCCACTATTCACAATGGTTCTCTTGTTGTTTATGATTCCGACTACCTTGTATGCAAGGTCTCTGCCGCTTGCCCTTCCTGCGACCGTAACAGAAATATTGGTGCCAGTGGGCGCAGAAGCAGGAGGCGTTGTAGAAAAATTTAGCGTAGATAACAGATTTTCTATAACTAATCTGTAATTTTTAGTACCTCCTGTTCCTGTGGCATAATATCCTGACACTGCGGGTATTGTTGGTCCGCTTGTGCCTCCTACTTCATAAGCAATTATCACCTTTTTGGGATTAAGTTTGAAAACGGGTCGGATACTAAACACAGACCCTACATTATAGTAGGCATTAACATCTAAGCCATAATGATATCCTGCATGGTTTTGGTTATCACTGTCATAAATGGGGGAGCGTGACCAGCTATTCGCAACCGAAGTTCCGTTTTTGAGCAAAGGTTCTGTAAGGGGGATGGGTGCGCCTGCAGTTAATATATCACCATTGTCCCAGGTTGTCCACCGAGCAAAATTACCGAGGACCGTGTAAATAGCAACAGGTAGCCATACATAATCATTTTCAGGGTGTGTTTCCGAACTGACAGCAGGTATTCCCGCATAACCCGGGTTGTAAGTTGTTGTCCTGATTTGCATCGGAGGCATAGCGGTTTTTTCTCCTGCCGAAAAGGCTTGCTCATAAAAGCCTGACTGACTGTGGTTTTGAAAAGTTGATTTGGCATTCAACCACGACCGAAGCCACGAAAATCTGTAACTATTAGGATAAGTGCCCGTTGCGGTATTATGGCGATATTTTGTATCAATGGCGTATCGGCTATACATACCGATAAAGCCATCGCCTCGTTCTTCACCCATTATTTGCCATAATATGGGCGTTCTATCAGCCTCATACTGTGCATCGGGTGATCGCCATACATAATTTCCCCAAGGATCCTGCATCATAACGGGGGCATAATAAGTCCATCCTGGGTAAACGGGTCCCGGGTTGGTCATGTGCTGGAATCTGCCGTAATAAGCGTAGTTTCCTATCATTGAGGAAAAATCTACGCCATCGTAAGGCTGTCCTACTTGCGCAAAAGTTATTTTCGGCGCAATTGTCAATAGCAATACTGTTATTGCCGTAATAAACGTGCGCCATCTACCTGTCGGGTTACCGAAGGATGTGTGTTGGCGCGATAATTGGGCAACCGCAAAGGCGGACCCTACATTGTTTGATGTCGCTCTTTTGGCGACTTTGGTAACGGCTACGTTTGCGCCGTCGATTTTTAATATATTCTTCATCGTAAATTTGGCAGTATTTATTCTGTCGCCCGCAGTTCTTTATTTATAATTAGGGCGCAAACATATAACAAAAATTTTTGATAATAAAAAAAAGTTTGTCAGATTTCGGGAAAAATTTGTCAGATTTTGCGTAATTAATTGAAAATCAATGGGATTGTGGGGGAGGGGGGGGGATTTTTGGGATTGTGGGGATTGTGGGGATGCAGAGACGCACGGCCGTGCGTCTCTACGTGGCCGTGCGTCTCTACGTGGCCGTGCGTCTCTACGTGGCCGTGCGTCTCTACGTGGCCGTGCGTCTCTACATTCTTCAAAAATAAAAAAAGATTATCTCATATATTATTAAATAACAATACTTTATAAAAAAATCAAGAAAAGAAAAAAATGCAACAATTTTAAAAAATGTGCGTTTAAGGGCGTGTATTTATGAGTTGTGTGCAAGTGACGGACAGCGTGCAGGCGGACAACGAAGCAGAAAAATTGAATTATATAAAAGATAAAACTTTCGAAAGGACATAAAAAGTAAATAATATGAACAACAAACAATGGTACGAAGCATTTTTTGAAAATTACGGCAAGAAGTACGACAGTGAGGGTTATACTCACGGTACAGTCGGGGAATGTGAT